>Ga0169931_10000077_pt1 | contig 135758 bp, 130 predicted proteins | sample Kivu_15m_20L_FD_129675 | JGI IMG/M metagenome (GOLD analysis project Ga0169931, IMG submission 129675) | Freshwater microbial communities from Lake Kivu, Western Province, Rwanda to study Microbial Dark Matter (Phase II) - Kivu_15m_20L... | ecosystem: Environmental > Aquatic > Freshwater >... | reverse complement strand
CGTGGTGGTCGCTGGCGTGGTGGTCGCTGGCGTGGTGGTCGCTGGCGTGGTGGTCGCTGGCGCGGTCGTCGACGGTGTCGTCGTGGCCGGTGTCGTCGTGGCCGGTGTGTCGTCGGCGAGCGCCGCCGCGGCGGGTACCGCAGCGATCGCGGCAGAAAGCAAACCCGTGACGATCACCCGCTGACCCATACGTGGGGAATCGGCCCGGCGCGCTGCGGCGTTGAGCCGAACGCGCCGAACTTGCCGATTCCTGGACATCGGGGGTTCAGCGTTCGCGGAGGTGGGCGAGCAGCCGGAGCAGCTCGAGGTAGAGCCAGACGATGGTCACGAGAAGGCCCGTCGCCGCGAACCACTCGAAATGGCGCGGGGCTCCTGAACGCACCCCCCGTTCGATGACGTCGAAATCGAGGGCGAGGTTGAGCGCAGCGAGCACGGCGGCCACGAGGCTGATTCCGATGCCCAGGCCGCTGCCGAGACGGAAGTAGCTGGGCGGGCCGGCGAACAGGCTGACGATCCACGACACCAAGTAGAACGCGGCCAGGCCGAGGGTGGCGCCGATCACGATCCGGCGGAACCGGTCGGTGACCCGTAGGAGGCGGGTGCGGTAGAGGGCCAGCATCACGGCGAAGACACCGACGGTGGCGCCGACGGCCTGGAGCACCACGCCGTCGTACAGCGATTCGTAGGTGTGGGAGATCCCGCCGACGAGCAGGCCCATGCCGATGGCGTAGATCGGGCCGATGATCCGGGCGAGCGCCGGCTTGAACCACAGCAACCAGACCGACAGCATCGCCCCGACGCCGACGAGCAGCACCCACGTGGGCGGGGCGACCACCTCACGGCTGGCGCCGTTCGGCTCGGCGAGGAACCAGCCGACCGTCGCGCAGGCCAGGAACAACACGAACAGCACGCCCGTCGCCGTGATCGTGCCCCCGAGCGTCATCCGGTCATCGTTCGACCGGTTGGCCGAACGGTAGGGCGACACGGGGCCGTCGTCGACGGGGTCGTGCCAGCGGGTGCCGGGGTCAGGAGCGGCCCAACCGGAGCCACCGCGTTGGAACGCCTTGTCGTTGAGGACCGGGTTGGACATGAAGGTGATGCTCCTCAGGGATCGAATCGCCGATGCCCCCAACGTACGCCCCCGCTCGGCAGTTCCCGGCGACGCAGCGGGAACCGTACGATCGCCGGGTGACCACCGCGGCCGGGCCGACCCCGGACGAACTCGTCTTGATCCAGCGGCGAACCCTGCGGGTGTTGACCGTCGGGCAGGTGGTCGGGGCCGGCGCGCTCGCGGCGGCCGTCACCGTCGGTGCGTTCGTGGTGCAGGACATCCTCGGCCAGGACACGGCGTGGGGCGGGATCGCGACCGCAACGGTCACGATCGGCACGGCGCTGGGTGCGCAGGTGCTCACGCGCCGAATGCGCCGCCGGGGTCGACGCCCCGGGCTCGTGCAGGGCTATGCGACCGCCGTGTTCGGGAGCCTCGTGGCAGCGGTCGGGGTGCAACTCGGCTCGTTGCCGGTGTTCCTGCTCGGACTGCTGGCCTTCGGTCAGGGGCAGGCGTCCAACCTGCTCGCCCGTTACGCCGCGACCGACCTTGCGCCGGTCGAGGCCAAGAGCCGGGCGATGAGCCGCATCGTGTTCGCGTCGACCTTCGGAGCCGTCGGCGGGCCGCTGCTGATCGCACCCGGCGAGCACCTCGCCGAGCACGTGCTCGGCCTGGACCGCTATGCCGGGCCGTGGCTCCTCGCGGCCGTGTTCTTCGCCGGTTCGGCGGTGAACACGGCGCTGCGGCTGCGCCCCGACCCGCTCGTCGTCGCCGGCGGTCTCGTGCCCGACGGCCCGCTCGGGGGTCCGCCGCCGCTCGCCACTGCGGTCCGCCTGGCGCTGTCGAGCCCGGCCGGGAGGTTGGGGCTCGCATCGATGGTGGTCTCCCAGGCCGCGATGGTCGCAGTGATGACCATGACGCCGGTGCACCTGAAGAGCCACGGGCACGAGAGCCTCTCGGCCTACGTGATCTCGCTGCACATCGCGGGCATGTACGCGTTCAGCCCGCTGGTCGGTCGGTTCGCCGACCGGGCCGGCCGGGTGGCGGCGGTGTCGGCCGGTGCGGCCGTGCTCGTGGCCGGCACGGGGCTCGCAGCGATCGCCGGGGACGGTGAGGCACTGCTGTTCCCGGCCTTGTGGCTGCTCGGGGTGGGCTGGAACCTCGGCTTGATCGGTGGCTCGACCCTGCTGAGCGAATCCGTCCCGGCGTCGCAACGGGTGACGGTCCAAGGCTCCGCCGACTTGTTGATGAGCCTGTGCGGCGGCGCTGCCGGGTTCTCGTCGGGGTTCATCCGCGCGGCGATCGGCTACCCGTCGCTGTCGCGCATAGCCCTCGTCGCGTCGGCCCTGCTCCTGCTGGGGGCCGGTGTGCGGCTCTGGCGCCGGCCGGCGGGAGCCGTCCTGCCATCCGGTTGACGGGGTCCACCGGCCGAGGCGTTAGGGTCCGGGGCATGGCACTACGACCGTTCCGCTTCGGCGCAAAGGCCACCTCGGCCGGCTCGGCGAAGGACTGGGCTGACAACGCCCGCAAGGCCGAAGACCTCGGCTACGTCAGCCTCCAGATCGACGACCACTTCCCCCGGCAGCTCGCGCCGGTCCCGGCCTGTATGGCGGCCGCGGCGGCGACGACCACGCTGAAGGTCGGCACGCTGGTGGCCGGCAACGACTTCCGCAACCCGGTGGTGTTCGCCAAGGAAGCGGCCACGATCGACCTGCTCTCCGACGGCCGGTTCATCATGGGACTCGGGGCGGGCTGGATGAAGGAGGACTACGCGCTGTCGGGCATCGCCCAGGACGATGCGTCCACCCGCATCGAGCGCATGTCCGAGGCGATCGACATCTTCCGTGGCCTGTGGGGCGAGGGGAAGTTCTCCTACTCCGGCAAGCACTACACGATCGCCGAGGGTGACGGGCGGCCCAAGCCGGTCTCGAACATCCCGATCCTCGTCGGCGGCGGCGGTCGTCAGATCCTGTCGATCGCCGGGCAGAAGGCCGACATCGTCGGCATCAACCCGAAGATCGTCGCCCGTTCGATCAACCCGAAGTCGATGGCCACCGCCGCGGCCGACGTGGTCGACCAGAAGATCGCCTGGGTCCGTGAGGGCGCCGGCGACCGGTTCGACCAGCTCGAGCTGCAGCTCCAGGTGTTCGTCACGGTCGTCACCCCGGATCCGACGCCGGTCGCCGAGAACCTCTCCAAGGCCTTCGGCCTGCCGCCCGAAGTGGTGCTCCAGGCGCCGTACTTCCAGATCGGCACGGTCGAGAAGATCACCGAGAATCTGCAGGCCCTGCGCGAGCGCTGGGGCATCAACTACATCGCGTTCCAGCAGGACGCCACCGATGCCATGGCTCCGGTGGTCGCCAAGCTCGCCGGCACCTGACCGGATGGATCCGCTGGTCTCCACGGCCTGGCTCGCCGATCGTCTCGGTGAGCCAGGCCTGCGGGTGTTGGAGTGCACGACGATCCTCCGCCTGGGTGGGCCCGGCGGGTATCAGGTCGTGAGTGGCCGGGACGACTGGGCGGCCGGGCACCTCCCCGGGTCTGGGTTCGCCGATCTGGCGAGCGACCTGTCGGATCCGGACAGCCGCCTGCGGTTCATGCTGCCCTCGCCCGAACGCTTCGCGGCAGCGATGGGTGCCCTCGGGGTCGGGGACGGCGTCCGGGTGGTGCTGTACGACCGGGCGCGCTCGATGTGGGCGGCCCGGGTGTGGTGGATGCTGCGGGCGTTCGGCTTCGACGATGCCGCCGTGCTCGACGGGGGCTGGGCGGCGTGGACGGCCGAGGGGCGGCCCGTCACCGCCGAGATCGACCCGGTCGACGCAGCGGTGTTCGTGCCGCGGGTGCGCCCGGGGCTGTTCGTCGGTCGCGCCGAGGTGCTCGCCGCCATCGGCTCGACGGGCACCTGCCTGGTCGACGCGCTGCCGGCGGCGAGCTTCAACGGCGAGGCCCGCGTGTACGCCCGTCCGGGTCACATCCCGACGGCCCGCAACGTGTCGGCCGCCGGGCTCGTCGAGGAGACCACGCACCGGTACCGCCCCCTCGAGGAGTTGCGGGCCTCGTTCGCCGAGGTGATCGACCGGGACCGCGTGATCACCTACTGCGGCGGCGGGATCGCAGCGTCGAGCGATGCGTTCGTGCTCCACCTGCTCGGCCATCGAGACGTGGCCGTGTACGACGGGTCGCTGTCGGAGTGGTCGGCGGATCCGTCGCTGCCGATGACCGTCGAGGCCTGAGCGCAGCGCGACCCCCTTCGGCCCGGGGTGGGCCGGTAGCGTCGCCGCCCGTGCTTCGACGTCTGTTCGTCCCGGCCGTTGCGGCGGCCCTGTTACTGGCCGCGTGCGGCGACGATTCGTCCTCGGGTCCCTCGACGGTGCCGATCGTGACGACCACGATCGCCAAGGGCACCGGGGAGCTGCCTGCGGTAACCGGGGCGTTCGGCACCAAGCCGACGGTCGTTCCCACCCAGATGGCCGCGCCCACCCAGTTGGTGGTCAAGGCGCTCTCGGAGGGCACCGGCAAGGTGGTCGCGTCGGGTGACACCCTGCTCGTCAACTACCACGGTTCGATCTGGGAGACCGGCAAGATCTTCGACAACTCCTTCGATCGTGGGCAGCCGTTCCTCGTGAAGATCGGGGCGGGTCAGGTGATCAAGGGCTGGGACGAGGGGCTCGTCGGGCAGAAGGCCGGCGGTCGGATCCTGCTGGCCGTCCCACCCGACAAGGGCTACGGCCCGCAGGGGCAGCCGCAGGGCGGTATCAAGGGCACCGACGTGATGGTGTTCGTGGTCGACCTCGTCGGTGCGTTCGGCCCGACGTCCTCGGCGGAGGGCACCCCGGTCGACCCCGATCCGGCGCTGCCTGCGGTGACCGCCGCTGCGGGTCAGAAGCCGGCGATCGCCACGCCGTCGGGTCCGGCGCCGACGAGCCTCGTCACCAAGGTGCTGCTCCAGGGCGCCGGGGCCGAGCTGAAGTCGGGTCAGACCGCCGTCGTGCAGTACGTCGGGGTGATCTGGGGCAGCGGGAAGTTGTTCGATTCGTCGTGGGACCGGGGCGCCGTCGCCACGCTGTCGATCGGTGGCGGCCAGGTGATCAAGGGCTGGGACGAGGGCCTGGTCGGGCAGAAGGTCGGCAGCCGGGTGCTGCTCGTGGTGCCGCCCGACAAGGGCTACGGCAGCCAGGGCGTGCCCAAGGCCGGGATCGCCGGCACCGACACGCTGGTGTTCGTCGTCGACCTGCTCGCCGCCGTCTGAGCGCAGCCCGGACCGATCCGGCCCCCCGCCCGCTCAGCGGGCGACGAAGTACTTGGCCCGGGGGTGGTGGCAGATGATCGCCGAGGTGGTCTGCTCGGGCTGGTACTGCCAGCCGGTCTCCTCCGACACCTCGATGCCGAGGCGATCGGCGCCGAGCAGCGCGGCAACGGTGGCGTTGTCCTCGAGGTCCGGGCAGGCCGGATAGCCCCAGGAGTAGCGGCCGCCCCGGTACTGCTGGCGGAACAGCCCCGCCACCGACGGGCCGTCCTCGCCCGCGAACCCCCACTCCTCCCGGATCCGGCGATGCCACAACTCGGCGAGCGCCTCGGCCATCTCGACGCCGAGCCCGTGGAGGAGCAGGTAGTCCTGGTAGCGGTTGGCGGCGAACAACTCCGACGTCCGCTCCGACACCACGCCGCCCATGGTCACGATGTGGAACGCGGCGAAGTCCACGTCGGCGGCGCCGTCCAACGGGCGGAAGAAGTCGGCGATGCACAGGTAGGGCGCCTCGCGCTGCCGTGGATAGCGGAACCGGCACCGCTCCTCGGTCCGGGACTCGTCGGCCCACACGACCAACTCGTCGCCGTCGCCGTTGACCGGGAAGTAGCCGTAGACGACCTGGGGCACCAGGACCCCGCTGGCCTTGGCCGCCGCGAGCTGCTCACGGAACACCGCACGGATGCGGGCCTTGAACGCGTCGTCGGCCTCGCCGTCGGTTGGCCGGAACTGCCATTGATTGCGGAACAGCGCGGTTTCGTTGACGTAGGTGGCGATCTCGTCGAGCGAGATGCCCTTGACGACCCGGCTGCCCACGAATGGGGGGCGGAACACCGGGTTGTCGGCGGCGACCTCGGGCGACCGGGTGGGCGCCCCGACCGGTGCGCCGGTGTCCTTCGCCGGCGTCGAGCGCGACGGCAGCCCGCGACCGGTCGGGATGCGACCGAAGTCGGGGTCCTCGATGCCGTTGCGGCGCAGCTGCATCAAGCGGTCCATGACCGACATGCCCTCGAACGCGTCACGCCCGTAGAACACCCGCCCGGAATAGGACTCCCGCAGGTCCTTCTCCACGTAGCTGCGGGTCAGCGCCGCACCGCCGAGCAGCACCGGCACGTGCGACAGGCCGTGTTCGTCGAGTTCGATCAGGTTGTCCCGCATGATGAGGGTGGACTTCACGAGCAGGCCGCTCATGCCGAGCGCGTCGGCCTCGTGTTCCTTCACCGCGGCGATCATGTCGGCGATCGGCACCTTGATCCCGAGGTTCACGACCCGGTACCCGTTGTTGGACAGGATGATGTCGACCAGGTTCTTGCCGATGTCGTGGACGTCGCCCTTCACCGTGGCGAGCACCAGGGTGCCCTTCGACGACGACTCGCCCACGCGCTCCATGTGCGGTTCGAGGTGCGCGACGGCGGTCTTCATCGTCTCGGCCGACTGCAGCACGAAGGGCAACTGCATCTGCCCGGACCCGAACAGCTCGCCGACGGTCTTCATCCCGTCGAGCAGCACGTCGTTGACGAGATCGAGCGCCTTCCAGCCGGCGGTGAGCGCCTCGTCGAGGTCCGCGGTGAGGCCGTCGCGGTCGCCGTCGACGATGCGGGCGGTCAGGCGCTGCTCGACCGGCCACGAGGAGCGGTCGGGCTTGGCCGACGCGATGCTCTGCACGTCGGCGAACACCTCGAGCAAGCGCTGCAACGGGTCGTAGCCGGGGGCGCGCCGATCGTGGATCAAGTCGAGGCAGACCTGCTTGTGCTCGTCCGGGATCCGGTTGAGCGGCACGATCTTGCCGGCGTGGACGATCGCGGAATCGAGCCCGGCCTCGACGCACTCGTGGAGGAACACGCTGTTGAGCACGTGACGGGCGGCCGGCTTGAGCCCGAAGCTGACGTTGGACACCCCGAGCGTGGTCGATGCGCCGGGGATCTCGGCCTTGATGCGCCGGATCGCGTCGATGGTGTGCATCGCGTCGCGCCGCAGATCGTCGTCGCCGGTCGACAACGGGAAGGTCAGCGCATCGAAGATCAGGTCGGTGGCCGACAACCCGTACCGCTCGGTGGCGATCTCGTGCAACCGGTGCGCGATCTCCATCTTCCACTCGACGTCGCGAGCCTGCCCGCGCTCGTCGATCAGCAGGCAGATCACGGCCGCCCCGTGATCACGGGCGAGTGAGAACACGCGATCCAGCCGGCTCCCGGGCAACTCGCCGTCCTCGAGGTTGGCCGAGTTGAGGATCGCGCGGCCCCCGATGCGTTCGAGCGCGGCCTGCATCACCGGAGGCTCGGTGGAATCGATGACGAGCGGGGCGGCCGCTGCGGTGGCGAACCGGGCGGCGATCTCGTCCATGTCGGCCGTGCCGTCGCGCCCGACGTAGTCGACGCAGACATCGAGGACGTGCGCGCCCTCCCGCACCTGCTCCACGGCCATGCGGCTGCAGGTGTCCCAGTCGCCTGCGAGCATTGCGTCCCGGAACGCCTTGGAGCCGTTGGCGTTCGTGCGTTCGCCGATGATCAGGAACGAGTTGTCCTGACGGATCGGGACCGGGCTGTAGATCGAGGAGACCGACGGCTCGAGCGCCGGGGTGCGCCGAGCCGGGGTGAGGTTGCGACAGCGCTCCACCACCTGGCGCAGGTGTTCGGGCGTGGTGCCGCAACAGCCGCCGACGACCTGCACGCCGAGTTCGGTGACGAACCGGGCGTGGAACTCGGCGAGGGCGGCCGGGGTGAGGTCGTAGTGCGTGCGCCCGTCGAGCACCTGGGGCATGCCGGCGTTGGGCAGTACCGAGATCGGGAACGGCGAGTACTGCGACAGGTGGCGGAGGTGCTCGCTCATCTCCGCCGGGCCGGTCGCGCAGTTGATCCCGAGCACGTCGGGGCGCAGGCCGGCGAGGCCGACGAGCGCCGCGCCGATCTCGGACCCGACCAGCATCCGGCCCGTGGTCTCCATGGTGACCTGCACCTGGATCGGCACGCTGCGCCCGACGGCCGCCATCGCTCGGCGGCACCCGACCATGGCGGCTTTGACCTGGAGCAGGTCCATGCAGGTCTCGACCAGGAACACGTCGACACCGCCGTCGAGCAGCCCGCGTGCCATCTCCTCGTAGGCGTCACGCAGATCGGCGAAGCGCACGTGGCCGATCGACGGCAGCTTCGTGCCGGGCCCGATCGAGCCGGCGACGTACCGGGTGCGGCCGTCGGCCTCCCACCCAGAGGCGACCTCCCGGGCGATCCGTGCGGCGGCCACGTTGATCTCGTACGCCCGGTCCTGCAGGCCGTACTCGGCGAGCACGGGCGCGAACGCCCCGAAGGTGTCGGTCTCGACCGCGTCCACACCCACGGCGAAGAACGAGTCGTGGAGATCGGCGATCACGTCGGGGCGGGTGAGCACCAGGTACTCGTTGCACCCTTCGAGGGCCGGACCGCCGAAGTCGTCGGCGGTCAGGTCGCGGCGCTGGAGGTTGGTGCCGGTCGCACCGTCGTAGACCACGACGCGCTCGGCCACGGCGGACAGGTACGGCTGGCGGACCACCGGCGCAGGCTATCGGTGCGATCTCGTCCAGCGCTGCGCCGTACGGCACCTGTGCCGGTACCCTGCGTGGTCACATGACCCGCGAGCGCATCTACACCAAGACCGGTGACGACGGAACGACCGGATTGTTCTACGGGGGTCGGGTGCGCAAGGACTCCGAACTGCCGCGCGCCTACGGCACCGTCGACGAGGCCCAGGCCGTGCTCGGTATCGCCCGGGCCCACGCCGGCGCCGGATCCGAACTCGACGGGTTGCTGATCGCCCTCGAACGTGACCTCTACGTGCTCATGGCCGAACTGGCGACGCTTCCCGAGAACCGGCACAAGCTCACCCCTGGATCGTCTGCGGTCACCGAGGAGATGGTCACGATCCTCGAGCGGCACATCGATGCCCTCAGTGAGCGGTTCGATCCGCCGACAGAGTTCGTCGTGCCCGGTGGATCGCTCGTCGCCGCTCATCTCGATCTGGCCCGCACCGTCGTTCGCCGGGCCGAACGCCACGCCCTGAGCGCTGCGCCGGCGCCCTCGCACGTCGTCGCCTACCTGAACCGTCTGTCCGACCTGCTGTGGACCATGGCCCGCTGGCAGGAGGGCACCTCCCTCGCCGCCCGCCTCTGACCCTGACCGGAGCACCCCATGGCTGTCAGCTTTGCCATCTCTCGCAACGCCCCCAAGGAGTTCGATGCCATCGGCATCGGCGTGACCTCAGACGGTCAGGTCCCCAAGTCCGTCGGGTACAACCGCACCCGCCTGGCGCAGTTGGGGTTCGAGGGCAAGCTCGGCCAGGTAGCGGTGCTCCCGGCGCTCTCGGGACCGGCCACCATCGCCGTCGGCCTGGGGGAGCGCAGCAAGGTGACCCCGGCGTCCCTGCGGACCTCGGCGGCTTCGCTGGCCCGGGCCGCAGGCAAGTGGAAGCGGCTCGTCACGCCACTCGCCGACGTGAAAGGTCTCGACCCGTTCGAGGCCGCGCAGGCCGTCGCCGAGGGCCTCGTGCTCGCCTCGTACAAGTTCGTCAACCACCGTTCGGACCGCAGCGGCATCAGCGCGATCGAACAGGTGACCCTGCTCGCCAGCGACCTCGAGCACGCCAAGGCCATGGAGGACGGCGCGAGCCGGGGTGGTGCGGTCGGTGAGGCGGTCAACCTGGCCCGCGACCTCGCGAACACCGCACCCGCCCATCTCAACGCACACGACCTCGCCGAGTTCGCCGTGCGGCGCGGGCATGCGATGGGGCTCACGGTCGAGGTGTTCGACGAGAAGGCGATCGCCGAGCTGCGCCTCGGGGGCATGCTGGCCGTGAACGGGGGCTCGACCGAACCGCCCCGGATGGTGAAGCTCACCTACACGCCCCGGTCGTGGAAGTCCACGGTCGCGCTGGTCGGCAAGGGCGTCATGTACGACTCCGGCGGCATCTCGCTGAAGCCGTCCGACGGCATGCACCAGTACATGAAGATGGACATGACCGGAGCGGCGGTCGTGCTCGCCACGATGCTGGCGCTGCGGGCCACGCGGCCCCGCGTCCGGGTGGTCGGCTACCTCATGTGTACCGACAACATGCCCTCGGGCAGCGCCATGAAGCTCGGCGACGTGATCACGTACCGCAACGGTCGCACCGTCGAGGTGCTCAACACCGACGCCGAGGGCCGCTTGATCCTTGCCGACGGTCTCTCGCTCGCCGTGGAGGAGGGCGCCGACGCGCTCGTCGACATCGCGACGCTCACCGGGGCGTGCATGGTGGCGCTCGGGAACAAGTTCGCCGGGCTGATGGGCAACCACCAGGGGTGGATCGACCAGGTGCGCTCGGCGGGCGATCGGGCCGACGAGCGCCTGTGGCAGTTGCCGCTGCCCGTCGAATACCGCAAGTTGCTCGATTCCGACGTGGCCGACTTGAAGAACATCGGCGGCCCGAACGCCGGCGCGCTCACGGCGGGGCTGTTCCTGCAGGAGTTCGTCGGCGGCAAGCCGTGGGCGCATCTCGACATCGCCGGTCCGATGAAGGCCGACGGCGACGAGGGCTGGGTGGCCAAGGGCGCGACCGCGTTCGGCGTGCGCACGTTGGTCGAACTGCTCGATCGGTTCAGCCCGCCCAAGGGCTGACCGGGGTCACCGGCGCGGCCAGCCAGTCCCGGTGCGCTGTCTGCAACGACGAGGGCAGCCGCTGGAGGTGGTGGGGGGCGAGCGTCGGGATCCGGCGTCGCACGCACAGGCCCCATCGGTGCGGGGCCGCGAGGTCGAACGTGCAGCAGCGGTGCAGCGTGCGCCCGAGCGGGCTGTGGCGTGCCGTCGACGGCGCGAGGCCGAGTGCCGCCGCAGTCTCGAGCAGGTCGATCTCGTACCCCGTCGGCCAGTGGTCGAAGCCGTCGGCGAACCGGCGCAAGAGCCACACCGTGGACGGGCCGAGGATGCCCAACCAGAACCGCTCGACGTAGCCGTCCCGAGGGTCGTGGCCCCAGGTCGGCTGTTCGGCGTCGGGCCAGGGCAGGATGGCGAGCGTGGACGAGGGCAGGTCGAGCGCGGTGGTCATGCCCGGGGGAGGCGCCGGTCGGCCCGGCTCCGGAAGGCCGTGGTGGATGATCGCGCTCGCCACCCTCGTGGTCCCCGCGTGCGGGGGCCGCGGGCCGTCGTTGTCCGAAGAAGCGCAACGAGGCCGCACGGTTGCGGCGCACGCCGGTTGCGCGGCCTGCCACAGCGCGGACGGCACCGCCGGGGTGGGCCCGACGTGGCGTGGGTCATGGGGGACGACCGTCCGGCTCGCCGACGGCTCGGTTACGGTCTTCGACGGCCCTTACGTGGAGCGTGCGGTACGGAACCCGGGCGCCGAACGCCGTGAGGGGTCGTGGCCACCCATGCCTGCGTACACCACCGCCCTCGTCAGCGATCGCCAACTCGCCGAGCTAATCGCGTACCTGCGAGAGCTGTCGTGAGCGACAAGGTGCCGCCGCCGGCGATGCGGCGGCGCCTCGTGGGCATCGCGGTCGCGGCGGTGGTCGTGCTCCTCGCCGGTCTGGCCGTGGCGGCGCTCCGATCGGATCCGGGGGCGAGCGCGGTCGACGACAACGTGCTCGACCCGCCCGTGCCCATGCCGTCGCTCACCCTGCGGGCGACCGACGGCACCCCCTTCGAGTTGCGCGAGCGGAGCCGGGGTCGCATCACGTTGCTGTACCTGGGGTACGTGAACTGCCCGGACGTCTGCCCGATCACGACGGCGGTGCTGGCCCGCACGATGAAGCTCCTCGACCCGGCGGTGCGCGACGCCGTGCAGGTGGTGTTCGTGAGCGTCGACCCGACCCGCGACACCCCGGAACAGATCCGCACCTACCTCGACGGCTTCGACCGGACCTTCGTCGGCCTCACGGCGCCGGCCCCCGACCTGGCCGCGCTCCAGGAGCGGCTCGTCGCCCCGGGGGCGGTGGCCGAGCCTGCCCGTCCCGACGGCTCGTACCTGGTGGGCCACCTGAACGCCGTGTACGCCTTCGACCGGTCCGGCACGGCTCGGGTGCGGTTCCCGTTCGGCACCCGGCAGTCCGACTGGACGCGCATCCTGACCGGACTGGCGCAACGATGACCGCCGGCGGATGGAAACGAGTGACACCCCCCGTCCCGGTGATGGTCGGCCTGACGGTCGGCCTCATGCTCGTCCTGCTGGTCGGCCTCGCCGGTTGCTCGTCGGGCACCGGGCCCTCGACGATCGCGATCGAGAACGTCCGGATCGGGGAGAGCCCCGCCGGTCGGGCGGCCGCGGTGTACGGCGTGATCCGCCAGCGCGGCGGGCCCGACACCCTCATCGGTGTCGACTCCGGTACCGGGCCGATCACCGTGATGGCCGGCGGCATCCCGATGGACGGTGGCCACGGTGGCCACGGCGACGCGCCCGCCGGGTTCCCGCTCGCCGTGCGGGCCGGCTCGTCGCTGGCGTTCGCGCCGAACGGGATGCACCTCATGCTGCCGGCGTCGCCGGGCGCCCGGGCGATCGGCGACGTCGTCGCGATCACGTTCCGGTTCGAGCGGCACGCCCCGGTCACCATCGATGCCCGGGTCGTCGGCCTCACCGAACTCTACGACGACGCCGGCACCTGACCGGACCGAGACGCAGGAGGAACGATGCGCTTCTGGTGTTCCCAGCTGTTCGAGCCGTGGAGTTGGGTGCCGCGCCCGTATCTCGGGGTGTGGCTCATCATCGCGACCGCGATCGTCCACCGCGCCCGGGTGCTCGCCCGCGCCCGCCGGGAGGGCCGTCCGGCGCAGACGGGGCGTGAACGGGTCTGGTTCTGGCTGGCCCTTGCGTCATTCTGGCTGGCGTCGGACTGGCCCGTCGGCACCCTCGGCGCCGGCTACCTGTCGCTGGTCCACATGCTGCAGTACATGCTCTACACGCTGCTGGTCGGGCCGCTCGTGCTGCTCGCGGTGCCCGAGTGGCGGGCCGAGGAGCTGCTCGCGCGCTGGCGCGCCGAGAAGCTCGTGCGCTGGTTGTGCCGGCCCCTGCCCGCAGCGATCATCGCCAACGTCATCCTCATCGCCACCCACGCCCCGTTCACGGTCGACAACCTGCGCACGTCACAGGTCGGTTCGTTCCTGCTCGACGCGGTCTGGCTCACCGGTGGGTTGCTGCTGTGGCTCCCGATCATCAACCCGGTGCGGCGCCTGCGGATCGCGTCGTTCCCGGTGCGCTTCATCTACCTCTTCCTCGCCGCGCAGCTCGCGCCGATGGTGCCCGGCGGGTTCCTCACCTTCGCCGGTGCGCCGCTGTATGCCACCTACGAGCTCGCACCTCGGATCGGGATCGAGCCCCTCGCGGATCAGCAGATCGCCGGGGCGATCATGAAGGTGGGCACCCTCCCGGTCATCTGGACGGTCATGGCCGTGCTGTGGGCGCGCTGGGCGAGCCAGAACGGCGCGTTCGGCGGGCCGCGGTCCCGACCCGCACCGGTCCCCCGGCCGGTCGTCGAACCGTCCGAACCCTGACGGCCGGGCGGTACCGTGCGGCCATGGACGATGCGCTGCACGCCGAGGTTCGGGGCTGGATCGACACCGCTTCGCGCGTCGTGGTGCTCACCGGTGCCGGGATCTCGACCGACTCGGGCATCCCGGATTTCCGTGGCCCGAACGGCGTGTGGACCAAGAATCCCAAGGCCGAGAAGATGGCGACCCTCCAGCACTATCTCGCCGACCCCGAGGTGCGCCGCCTGGCGTGGCAGAGCCGTGTCGCGAACCCGGCATGGACCGCCGAACCCAACGCCGGGCACCGGGCGCTCGTCCGGCTCGAGGAACGAGGCAAGCTCCACGCGCTCGTCACGCAGAACGTCGACGGGTTGCACCAGCGGGCCGGCAACGACGCCGCCAAAGTCGTCGAGGTGCACGGCACCATGCACTGGGTGATCTGCTGGTCCTGTCATGAACGAGGCCCGATGGGCCCGGTGCTCGACCGGGTGCGCGACGGCGAGGAGGATCCGGCCTGCCGGAGCTGTGGCGGGATCCTCAAGTCCGACACGATCTCGTTCGGCCAGGCGCTCGTGCCCGAGGTGATCGACCGAGCGTTGCGCGTCGCCGAGGAGGCCGACGTGTTCCTCGCGGTCGGCTCGACGTTGCAGGTCTACCCGGTGGCGAACGCGGTGCCGCGGGCCCGGAACGCCGGCGCCCGGGTGGTGATCGTGAACGGCTCACCCACGCAGTTCGACGGCATGGCGGACGCGGTGTTCCGCGCCTCGATCAGCGACGTGTTGCCGATGCTCGTCGGCTGAGCCGGGTCAGTCCCGGGTGGCGATGCCTCCGGGGAGTGCATCGGTGTAGCCGGCCTCTGCGCTCCAGACGACTTCGCCGCCGACGACCGTCGCGCTCGTGCCCACGGCATGGCGCACCCAGCGGAAGCCACCGCCGGGGAAGTCGTGCGCCGCCACCTCGGGTCCCCGGTCGATCGTGGCCGCATCGAAGACGCACACGTCGGCGTGCGCACCCTCGACGAGCCGGCCCCGGCCGCGCAGCCCCCAAATGTCGGCGGTGTCGGCGGTGATCTTCTTGACCGCCTGCTCCAGCCGCAGCGCGCCGGTCTCGCGCACGTAGCGGGAGAACAGGAAACCCGTGTCGCCGTAAGTGGAGAAGGTGCCGACGTGCGCCCCGGCGTCGGAGGCGCCGATGTGGACGAGCGGGTGGGCGAGCATCGCCCCCACCGCTTCGGCGTTGCGGTGGCCGATGTCGGCCCGCAGGAACCAGGTGCCGAGGTCTTCTTCGAGCGCGAGGTCGACGAGCAACTCGGCCGGGGTGGTGTTGCGCTCGGGGGCGATGTCGCCGAGCGTGCGCCCGACCATGTCCCGGTTGCGGTCGAGCACCACGTCGCGCACGATGAACCCGCCCGGGTCGAGCCGGGACTGTGGCATCGAGCCCAGCAGGTTGAGCCCGTTCACCAAGGTGTCGCGCGTGCCCGGGTCGCGCAGCGCCGCGAGCTTGGCCTCGACGCCGGGCATCGACAGCACCTGCCACCAGCCCGGGATCACGAGGAACATCAGGCTGCGCTCGGCCAGGGTGAACGAGATGTCGATCGGCCGGGTCTGCACCTGGGGCCACACCCGGGCGCCCGAGGCCCACGCCCGCTCGACGGAGGCGAGCACCTTTTCGGCGGCGTCCGGCATCGCGTCGTTGTGGAACAACGGCGACAGCGTCGTCGGGATGCCATGGCGGCGGGACAGCTCGGCGAGGATCTCGATGCGGGACACGGTGAGCGCCGTGTCGAAGAACTCGTGGACGATCTGCAGCATCCGACCGTGCTCGCCGAGCACGGCGCACAGCGCGTCGAGTTCACGGTGCTCCGCCCAGCGTGACGGCACCGGGCGAAGGTCGTCCTCCATGTCGACGAAGCTCGTCGACAGCCCGACCGCGCCGCCCTCGAGGCAGGTGCGCAGCAGGTCTCCCATGGCGCGGATCTCGTCGTCGGTGGCGACCCGGCGGGTGTCGGCGCCCATGACGGCGAGGCGCAACACCGAATGCCCGACCAGCGGCGCCACGTTGCAGGCCAGACGCTCGGCCAGCGAGTCGAGCATCGGGCCGAACTCGGTGCCCCAGCGCCAGTCGACGCCCTGCTCGAACGCGGCGGCCGGCATCTCCTCGATGAGGCGGAACATCTTCGAGAACCGGTCGCGTTGGGCGAGGGGCACCGGGGCCAGGCTCAACGAGCAGTTGCCGGTGACGACGCCGGTGACGCCGTGCTCCATGAGGGGGGTGGCGTACGGGTCGAAGCACAGCTGGGCGTCGAAGTGGGTGTGCGGATCGAGGAACCCGGGGGCGACGACCTTGCCGGTGGCGTCGAGCCGGCGGGCCGCCTCGGCGTGCGCAAGGGATCGGCCGACCGAGACGATCCGGCCGTCGGCGACGCCGAGATCGCCGGCGTAGCCGGGCAGACCCGAGCCGTCGACGAGGGTGCCACCGGAGATGACGAGGTCGAGCATGGCGTACTCCTGTGCGGGATCGGTCGGTCAGGACACTGCGGGGACGGGTGGGGCGATCGCATCGGGGACGAGGACCGTCCACGGGCGGCCGGGAAGCTCGGCGATCGAGGCGATGCCGGCGACATCGAGCGCACGGGTCGCCGCCTGGTGCGGCACGCTGACCCGGGCCCGGCCTCCGTTCGGGTAGGCGAGCTCGACGACGAGTTCGGCGTGGCCGTCGTGCCCCGGGCCGAGCGCGACACCGACGATGACGGCGTGATCGCTCATGCGCTCGGCGGGGGCTCGACGTAGATCAGATCGCTGGGGAGCACGGCGCCGGGCACGTCGCTGACGGGGAAGACCCGCATCGCGAGATGCAGGTTCCAGGACATCAGCACCTGCGCTCCGTTCTCGGTGCCCGGGAGCTCGCGCCCGGCGATCGAGGCGAGGGTGTCGCCGGGTTCAGGATGGACGAAGCGACGCACGGCCCCCATTCGGCGGGATGCTAGCGCCGGCCGGGGTCAGTGGCGGGCCGGCTTGGTGCCCACGGGCCCGCCCGCGGCCTTCCAGCCGCCGAAGCCGCCTTCGACGTGGGCCACGTTGCTCATCCCCATGTCCTGCAACGTCGCCGCCGTGAGCGCGCTGCGCCAGCCGCTCGCGCAGTACAGCACGAACAGCCGGTCCTCGCCGAAGAGGGGCTTGAAGTACGGGCTGTCGGGATCCACCCAGAACTCGATCATGCCCCGGGTGGCGTGGAAGGCCTCGAGGACCATCCCGTCGCGTTCGAGCTCGCGGGGATCGCGCAGGTCGACGAAGGTGACCTCGGGCGAGCCGTGGAGGGCGATCGCCTCGGCCGTGGGAATGGTGCGGACGCGGGCGTTCGCTTCGGCGACGAGCGCCTTGACGCCTTTGGTGATCGGCATGGGGCGAGGATAGACACGCGGGCGAGGGCCACGAGGGGGACGACCATGGAGTACACGCAGATCCAGACCGAACGGCGCGACGAGGTGCTGGTGCTCACGCTGCACCGCCCGGAGCGGCTGAACGCGTGGACGCCGCGCATGTCGGCGGAGCTGAGCCATGCGATCACCGGAGCGAACGACGACCCCTCGATCGGCGCGATCGTGGTCACCGGAGCGGGGCGGGGGTTCTGCGCCGGGGCCGACATCGGTGGCGAATTCGCGTCCAAGCTCGACGAACGGGACGCGACGCCGGCCGAGCGGCCGGCACCCGAGGAGCGCCCGGCGAGCGACTGGGTGGCGCTGTGCCGGCGGTCCAAGCCGCTCGTGGCGGCGATCAACGGTGCGTGCGTGGGCGTCGGCCTGACGATGGTGCTCCCGTTCGACCACCTCGTCGCGGCCGAGGGCGCCAAGCTGTCGTGCCGGTTCGTGAAGATGGGTCTGGTGCCCGAGTTGGCCTCGTCCCACTTCCTGGTCGCCCGGTGCGGGTTTGGCAACGCGTCGTATCTCGCGCTGAGCGGTGCGACCCTGCAGGCCCAGGACGCCGCACGGCTCGGGCTCGTCGACCGGGTCGTGCCCGCCGAGGAGTGCCTCGACGCCGCGGTTGCGGTCGCTCGCGAGTTCGCCGAGAACCCGTCACCGCAGCTGCGCATGATCAAGGAGCTGTTGACAGAGAACGCGGACGAGACCGATCTCGTCGCCGTGCAGCGTCGGGAGTTGGCCGCGCTCGAGCAGGCCTATCGGACGCCCGAGCACCGCGAGGCGGTCACGGCGTTCCTGGAGAAGCGCACTCCCCGGTTCCGCTGACGTCTGGCGGCGGTCAGGTCGGATCGGTCGGCACCGGCCCGCGCAGGAACACGAACGAGACCCAGGATCGGCCGCCGGGTCGGACCACGAGGCCGATGCCCACCCGGTCCCAGTCGCCGACGATGTTGGCCAGATGGCCGGGCGAACGCACGAACGCGCGATGGAGGGCAGCCGGTTCGAAGCCGGTGCCTACGTTCTCGCCGCCGGCGCGCCACGCCGGCTCGACCGTCTCGATCGCGGCGGCGAGGTCGGGCCGGTGGCACAGGGCGCTGTAGGCGCAATCGCTGCGGTGCTCGCCCGGGGCGAGCACGGTCCGGGTGCGGTCGTACGTCACCGCCATCCGGTTCGACCACTCCCGGGCTGCCGCGTCGAGGCCCGAATCCCGCACCAGCGGACCGAACCCCCGCCTGGCCCGCTCGTCGTTGAGCAGCCGAAAGAACTGCGCCTCGGTGCGTCGAGGTTCGCGGAACTCGGCCGCACTCGCCGGGTCACCGAACAGCAGCACGGCGCCGGCGAGCAGCAGCGTGAGCACCCCGACGATTCCCGCCAGCTTTCGCATGACGGGCGGATCGGAGGAGCTTGGTCCTGCTCCATCAGGCGTACCGCCGGGATTCCGAAAGCTCGGCGCAGGTCCGTCAAGGTGGCGTTCACACGGGTGGCCGTTCGTTCAGGCACCGCGAGCCGAGGTTCCGGATCGACTCAAGCGGCAGGAATCCCGAGCGGCCCGGTAGGGTTTCGGCATGCCCAGCTTCCGGGACCTGCTCGCACAGACCAAGACCCAGATCCGCGAGGTCGACACCGCCACAGCCGACGACCTGCGCCAGCGCCCGGGCACCGTCGTGCTCGACGTCCGGGAGCCCGACGAACACGACCAGGGCGCCCTGCCGGGCGCGCTGCACATCCCCCGCGGGCACCTCGAGGCCCAGATCGAGGGCAAGGTGCTCAACCGCGACGCGGCCATCGTCGTGTATTGCGCCGGTGGCGTCCGCAGCGCATTCGCCGCCAAGACCCTTGCCGAGCTCGGATACAGCGACGTGGTCTCGATGGCCGGGGGGTTCGGCCGGTGGAAGGACGAAGGGCGCCCGTGGCAGATGCCCGTCGTGCTCAGTGGCGACCAGCGCAACCGGTACCAGCGTCACCTGCTCCTGCCCGAGGTGGGCGTCGAGGGCCAGGCCAAGCTGTTGCAGTCCAAGGTGCTGATGCTCGGCGCCGGCGGTCTCGGCTCGCCGGCCGCCCTGTATCTCGCCGCCGCCGGGGTCGGCACGATCGGTGTCGTCGACATGGACGTGGTCGACGCCTCCAACCTGCAGCGCCAGATCCTCCACAACCTCGACCGAGTCGGTGACCGCAAGGTCGACTCGGCGAAGAAGACCATCGGGCTGTTGAACCCCGACGTCAACGTCGTGGCCCACGACGTCCGGCTCGGTGCCGACAACGTGCTTTCGCTCATCGAGGGCTACGACGTGATCGTCGACGGCGCCGACAACTTCCCGAGCCGCTACCTGCTCAACGACGCGTCGGTGAAGCTCGGCATCCCGGTGGTGCACGGGTCGATCTTCCGGTTCGAGGGCATGGTCACGGTGTTCCACCCGCGGCGAGGCCCGAACTACCGCGACATGGTGCCCGAGCCGCCGCCGGCCGAGTTGGCGCCGTCGTGCGCCGAGGCCGGGGTGCTCGGCGTGTTGCCGGGGATCATCGGGTCGTTGCAGGCCCTCGAGGCGATCAAGATCCTGCTCGACCTCGGTGATCCACTGATCGGGCGGATCCTGTCGTTCGACGCGCTCGAGCTGTCGTTCCGGACCTACAAGCTCCAGCAGGATCCGGACAACCCGATCCGCTGGGAGAACCGGGACCGGATCGAGCTGCGAGAGCTCGACGACCTCTGCGCACCCTGGTTGAGCCACTGAGCGTGCCCGCTCTCGGTGCCCTAGGTCCCGGGACGCCTGGCGCTAAGCCCGGCACGCTGTAAGCGGCCCAGCCGCTGGGCCCACATGCCTCACGACCCCAGGAGCAGTCGACGATGACCCGCCGCCCGTTCGCCGTTCTCGCCCTCGCTGTCACCGCAGTGCTCACCGTGGGATGTGGCGACGATGCAACGTCGAGCCCCTCGAGCACGGTGGGCTCGACCGCAGCGGCGGCGAAGGTGGTCGTGTCCGGCGCGTGGGCGCGCACATCGCCGGCGTCGGCGACGAACGGCGCGGCGTACCTGACCGTGACGGCCGCGGCCGACGATGCACTCGTCGCTGCGAAGGCGCCGAGCGAGATCGCCGGAATGACCGAGATCCACGAGACCGTCGCCGCCGACATGGGGTCGGCCACGACGATGGCCGGTTCGGCCACGACGATGGCCGGTTCGGCCACGACGATGGCCGGTTCGGCCACGACGATGGCCGGTTCGGCCACGACGATGGGTGCGATGACGATGAAGCCGGTGGCCAAGATCGCCCTGCCGGCTGGCAAGGCCGTGGAGCTGAAGCCGGGCGGTTACCACGTGATGCTGATGAAGCTGGCCAAGCCGCTCACGAAGGGCCAGACGTTCGACCTCGAGCTCACGTTCGAGAAGGCCGGGAAGCAGACCGTGAAGGTCGAGGTCCGTGACAACGCCTGACGACCTGATCGATCCGCCACCTGGTGCAGACGATGAAGCCGGCCTTGCGACATCCTCGCGACGAGTCGGCTGGTTCGTCGGGGGTGGCGCACTGGCTGCTGCAGTCGCCGTTGCGCTCGGCGCGGTCCTCGGCAACCTGACGACCTCGGAGCCGGTCTCGTCGAGGGCACGCACGGAACAGGCGGCGCGCGCCGACTCCGCCGACTACGAGTTCGTCATCCCGGCCGGGGCGATCGATCGTATGGAGGCCGGTGAGGATCTCGCGATCGTGCCGGCCGATCTCACCGTGCGGGTCGGTCAGGTGATCCGGATCCGCAACGAGGATCTCCGTCCGGCACGGCTCGGACCGTTCGCCGTCGGACCGTTGCAGACCTTGACGCAACGCTTCGCCACGCCGGGTCGGCTCGAAGGCGAGTGCAACGTGCACGCTTCGGGCCGCATCGTGATCACCGTCGAGCGCTGAGCAACCGCTGTCGTCCGCCGACGCGAGGCACCGGCCGCCCGGCCAGCAGCCAGAGGAACACCACGGCGGCGAGCTCGAGCAGGTGGTGCGACTCTCCCAGCGCGGAGGCGTGGCCCTCGAACAGGTCGACCATCGCCGTCACGCCGATGGTGGCGGCGAGGGCCAACGCGATCGGCAGGAGTCCGAACGCCCGCACCGGGCGCCAGGCGGCGTAGAGGAACCCGACGGCGAGCGCCGTCGAAAGCGAGCCGATGTGGCGAGCGGTGTGGATGTCGGCGCCGACGCTGTGCCCGAACAGGGCCGGGACAGCGAGGATCAACTCGACGAGTGCGAGCAGGGCGAGGCCGATGCGGACCCACTCGCCGCGGCCGGCTCGCGGGGGGTGGGCCCGGGCCAGGATGGCCCCACTCAGATCCGGTACGGCGTCGGCCGGTCGAAGTCGGACGACCCGGTGCAGGGTGACGAGATCGACGGCGTACGAGCGGCAGGCCGGACAGGACGAGAGGTGCTGGTCGGCCCGCCGCCGCTCGGCCGGGGTGGTCTCGCCATCGAGGTCGACCGACAGCAAGGTACGACAGTCCTCGCAGTTCACATCGGTGATGGTCGCACCACGCCGGTGTTTGGTTCCCGTCGGGATCGGGACCTTCGTCCCGCGCGTCGTGCGGCTACCCTCGCCGGGCGATGGATTCGTTGACCCGCCTGGCGCTCACGGCGAGGGACGGCGATCGGGAGGCGTTGGCCGCCTTCGTCGAGCGTTCGCAGGCCGATGTCTGGCGCCTGTGCGCCCACTCGGTCGGTCGGGACCATGCCGATGACGTGTGCCAGGACGCCTTCGTGCGGGCGATCGGTGCGCTCGGGCGGTTCCGCGGCGAGTCCAGTGCTCGCACCTGGCTGCTCGCGATCGCTCGGCGGGCGTGCGCCGATCATGTGCGGCGGACCATCCGGCGGCGGTCGTTGTTGCACCGGATCGGTCGGCAGCCGACATCGCCGCAGCCCGACGCCGCGGCCGGTGTGGACCTGGACGTGTTGCTCGACGGTCTCGACCCCGATCGACGCGACGCGATGGTGCTGACCCAGGTGCTGGGGCTCTCCTACGAGGAGGCCGCCGAGGTCTGCGGGTGCCCGGTAGGCACGATCCGCTCGCGCATCGCCCGGGCACGCGCCGAGCTCATCGAGCGGCTCGGGTCCGAGGATCGGGCCACCGGGTCCTGACGGGGTTGGCGACCGGGGCAACGGCCCCGGCGCGGTCGGGTCAGGCGACGTGCCCGGCCGCCCGGGCTGCTTCGGCGAACCGCTCCAGCTCGCCCGGGATGTCGGGCCCGGCCGGCTGGTAGGCGACCTCGGTGGCGCCGCCGACCTCGAGCGCCGCGAGGTGCTCGGCCCACTCGTCCCGTGTCCGGGCGCCGCCGAAGCGCCGCATCATCGTCGCCGCGGCATCAGGCCCGGCGGCGCGGATCGCGCGGAGGTCGCGCTCGTTGGCCTCGACGAGGTGCCCGTCGTGCAGCGCGAGATGCCGTTCCTCGGCCGGGAACGCGTCGAGCTCGGCGAGCCACGCCTCGCCGCCCGGCAGGGTGCGCACCAGCTCCGGTGCCCGCAGGTGCATCCCGTGGTACGCGAGGCCGGCGGCGTGCCCGGCCGCGGCCACGGCACGGGCGCCGGCGGGGTCCTCGCCGTCGTCGAGGACCGTGCCGAAGGTGAGCACGGCGCAGCGGTCGAACCCGGCGACGGCGGACGTGGCGAAGATCCCGCCGGCCAGTTCCCGGGCGACCGCGTTGCCCTTGGGGCCGCCGGTGCCGAGGATGAACGGCACGGCGATCGGGCGTGCCGGCGCGAAGCCCTCCGGGTGCAGCATGCGCATGGCGCCGCCGTCCCAGGTGACGGTGTCGCCCGCGAGCAGGCCCTGCACCGCAGCGACCCACGACCGCACGTAGCTCCACGGCAGCGGCTTCTGGCCGAGCGTGAGCCGGCCGGTGAACCCGGAGCCGACCGCGATCTCGACCCGTCCGGGCGCGAGCGCGCACAACGTGCCGATGGCGGCCGCGGTGGTCATCGGATGGCGCAGGTTCGGCACGAGCACGCCGGGGCCGAGCGCGATCGTGCTCGTGCGCTCGGCCGCGAGGGCGAGCGTCATCCACACGTCCGGGTAGAGCGCCGGCGAGTCGTAGAGCCACGCCCGTCGGTAGCCGAGCGATTCGGCGACGGCGACGTGGTCCGGGGTGGCGAGCGAGGTGGCGAACGCGCAGGACAGCTCGAGGGTCACGGCGCCGACGGTACCCGCCCGGCTGGGTCAGCCCGGCCGGGTCAGCGGCGCTCGACGACGAGGGCCTGCGCGGCCTGACCGATGCGTCCGGTCGTGTCGTACAGCTCGCTGAGCGCGAGCCCGGCGCCGGATCCGCCGAAGCGGGTGGTCGCGCCGAGCGCGACCCATTCGCCGACCAGCGGCCGGGTGAGGTGCACGGTGAGCTCGGCGTTGATGAACGTCCAGTCCTCGGCCGGCACGGCGGCCGACACGCCGTTGCCGAAATCGGCCGCCGCCATCACCCGTTGCAGCGCAGAGGGTTCCTCGCCGGCGACGACCGGTGCGAGGAGGCGGATCCACACGACGGCCGGGCCGTCGACGTCGAACCCGCCGGAGACGAACCGGTGCTCGGAGCCGTCGCGGTGGAATGCCACGGTGTCGTTGCCCCACGTCGAGCGGGTGCGTCCGATACCCTCGGGGCCGACCGGTACGTCGTCGGCGGGTTGCACGGCTCCGTCGACGGCCTGTTCCAGGCGGCGGATGCGCAACGCCCGGGCCGAGGCGACCACCGTGCCGTCGGGGACCCGGATCGTCGCGTCGACGAGCTGCACCTTGCGGCCGGGCCGCACGACGGCGGCCTCGACGGTGAGGGGCACCCCGGGCGGCATGGGGCGCTGCAGCTCGGCGGTGACCCGGGCGACATCCATCCCCTCGCCATCGGGCGCTCGTTCGACGGCGCGCCCGAGCAGGGCCGACACCGGCCCGCCGTGACAGGCCCGTGGGTCCCACGGACCGCGGGACAGTTCGGTAGCGATCCAGCGGCCGTCGCCGGTGGGCTCGTACAGCGCGGTCACGTCTGGAGTGGGAGCAGCGCCGCAGCAGCCTCGGCGAGGTGGTCGGTGAACCCGGTCGGCTCGACGAGGGGCACCACGACGAACTTGGAGAAGCCGACCTCGGTGAAGGCCTGGATCCGCTCGGCCACCGCGTCGAGCCCGACCGGCACGAACGCACGGGGGTCGACGTCGGGCCGGCGCTTGGCCAGCCCGGCGAGGATCGCGTCCGGGATCGGGCCCATCGAGTAGGCGATCAGCGCCCCGTAGTGCTCCGGGTCCATCGTGCGGCCGTGCTCGGCGGCGACGGCTTCCACCGTCTCGCGCCCGGCGCCGGCCTCGTCGGGCAGGATGAAGCTCGGCAACCAGCCGTCCGAGAGGCGGCCGACGCGCTTGAGCTCGCTCGGAGCGATCCCACCGAGCCACACGTCGATGTGCTGCTGCAACGGCTTGGGCTGGACCCGCAGGCCCGAGTAGTGGAAGAACCGGCCCTCGTGGTCCACGACGTCGTCACGCCAGCACTTGCGCAACACGGCCAGGGCCTCGTCGAAGATCTTGGCCCGGTCCTCGCGGGCGACCCCGAAGGCCTGCTGCTCCTGGGGGTCGGCGACGCCGAGCCCGAAGGCGGGCAGCAGTCGGCCGTTGGACATCCGGTCGAGCGTCGCCAGTTCCTTGGCCAGCACGATCGGGTTTCGGCCCGGGAGCACCATCACGCTCATCCCGAACTTCAGCTTGCGGGTCCGCCCGGCGGCGAAGGACATCGCCACCAGCGGGTCGGGAGCGTCGCCGCCGATCCGCTCCGACAGCCACAGGCTGTCCCAGCGCAGGTCCTCCAGCGCGTCGACGACCTCGCCGAAGCGACCGTCGTTGAGCGGGGTGCGCACCCCGAAGCCGTAGCCGACGCGGATCTTCACGATGCCTCCCGGGCCAGTGGTTCGAGGATGTCCGCCACGGCGTCGGGCCGGGACAGGAACGGCGAGTGGCTCGCCGTGAGCTCCGCCACGTGGGTGCACCGGGCCGCCATGACCCGCTGGGCCTCGACGGTGATCGAGCGGTCCTCGGTGCACACCACGTAGGTGGACGGGATCGTGCGCCAGGTCGCCGTGCGGACCGGCTGGCCGAGCGTGGCCATCGGCTGCGGGCCGAGCCGGGCGAGGGCAGCGGCGACGTCGGCCTCGGCGCAGTCGCCGTACAGCGCCGGCGCGGCCAGCACCGGGTCGAGCAGCATCGTGCCGTCGGCCTGGGGCCGCATCGCCCGGTTGAGATCGGCCGGGGTGGGGGACCGCATCGCTTCGTCCCGCAGGCTCGAGCCCTCCTCGACGCAGAACGCGCACAGGTACACCAGGTGGGCGACGTTCCCGGCCGCTGCGGCGGCCTCGGTGATGACGCCACCACCGTAGGAATGGCCGACGAGGACGACCTCGCCGTCGATGCCGGCGACGACGCCGGCCACGTGGGCCGCGTCGCCGTAGAGGTCGCCGAGCGGGAGGCGGGAGGCGCCGTGCCCGGGCAGATCGACCGCGACGGCGGCCAGTCCCCGTTCGGCCAGCGCGGCCACCTGGCGTTCCCAGCACCAGGCGCCGTGCCAGGCGCCGTGGACGAGCACGATGGTGCGAGCCATGGCCCGCATCATGGCACCGGGGGGGCGTTGCCGGCCCCCGTGCGGTCACGGCTGCAGTTCGGCGTCCTCGTCGAGGCGGGGCCAGGCGGCCGGCAGGTGCAGACCGATGACGAGCCCGGCGGTGGCGAGCGCGCCGACGACCGGGGTGGCGGGCAGGCCGGCGAGTTGCACGAGGGTGACGGCGAGCGCTGCGGCGATGCCGCTGGCGGCGAGGGCCACCCGCACGGCGAGGTGCCACGCCTCCACCCGGTCGTGCGGTGCCACGTCGAACGGTGCGGTGCCGGTCGTCACGCCGGAAGTAGACGGCGCGCCGGTGCCGACGTGCACGGATCGGGAGCGGTTGTCACACGACTGGCACATCCGAGGCCCTGCCGGTGACGAGGGGATGGCGTCGCGGTGACGATCCGATGACGCGAACGACCAGGCCGTAGGCTCGCCGGCATGGTCGAGCAGCCCGATCCCGCCGCCTTGTTCCGCCTCGACGGTCGCGTCGCCGTCGTCACCGGTGCCTCGTCGGGGCTCGGTGTCCGCTTCGCCCGCACCCTCACCGCAGCCGGCGCCCGAGTGGTGCTCACGGCGCGTCGCGCTGATCGGCTCGAGGCGTTGGCGGCGGAACTCCCCGGGTCCGTGGCGCTCGGTGCGGACGTGTCGTCGGCGGCGGACCGGGAACGGATCGTGGCCACGACGCTCGAGCGCTGCGGGCGACTCGACGTGCTCGTCAACAACGCCGGGGTCGGCCACAAGGTGAAGATCGACGCCGAGACCCTCGAGGACTTCGAGCAGGCGATGGCGGTCAACGTCACCGCCTGCTGGCACCTGGCCAAGCTCGCTGCGCCGGCGATGATCGCCAACGGTGGCGGGTCGATCATCAACATCGCATCGATCCTCGGCCATGTCGGTTCGCACCCGATCAGCCAGGCGCACTACTGCGCCTCGAAGGGCGCACTGGTCAACCTGACGCGGGAGTTGGCGCTGCAGTGGGCGCGCAAGGGGGTGCGGGTGAATGCGCTGTGCCCCGGATGGTTCCCGTCGGAGATGACCGACGGCATGGACACCGACGAGGGCAGCCAGCGGTTCATCGCTCAGAACTCGCCGATCCCGCGCATGGGTGAGCTGTGGGAGCTCGACGCTCCGCTGCTGTTGCTCGCCGGGGACGGCAGCCGATTCATGACCGGCCAGAGCGTGATCGTCGACGGCGGTTGGACGGCGCGCTGACCCGCCGGCCGGCTCCGGCGAGTGTCGTTGGGCCGGACGGCCCATCCCTCTGCGTCGGATATGGTCCCGCGCCGCAACGACTACCTTCGGAGGGTCCTGTGTCGGAGAAGAAGAGCCTCGTCACCGAGTTCAAGGAGTTCCTTGCCAGCGGCGACATCATCCTGCTGGCGATCGCGTTCATCCTCGGCGGTCTCGTCAAGGCGGTGATCGACAACATCGTCGCGGCGATCTTCCAGCCGATCATCGCCGCCGTCGTCGGCAAGCCCGATTTCTCCTCGATCGGTTTCGACCTCGGCAAGAGCCGCGTCGGTGTCGGCCTCGTGCTCAACGCCGTGATCGACCTGGTGCTCACCGGCCTCGTGCTGTTCGCGATCTACAAGTGGTACCAGGCGGTGCGCAAGCGCCAGGGCGTGATCGTCCCGCCGCCGCCCGGGCCGACCGAGGCCGAGCTGCTTACCGAGATCCGCGACCTGCTCAAGGAGCAGAAGGGCTGACCGTTTTCCCGGTCGTCGGCGGTCCGGTTGCCGCCGACGACCGGTCGGCTCCGGTCAGGCCGTCTCGAGGAACTCCACCCAGTTGCCGTCGGGGTCCTCGACCATGCCGACCCGCACGCCGGGACGGATCTCCCGGGGGGTCCACACGACGGTGGCGCCGGCGGCGTCGCACGTGGCGATGATCTCGTCGAGGTTGTCCACCGAGATCGTCCAGTACCGCATCCCGGTCGCGCCGCCGATGCCCTTGGGCGGGTTGGCCGCTGCCGGAGTGCGCTCGCCCATCGAGACGAGCTTGATGAGCGACGTACCGCACAGCAGCCGCTCCATCACCGTGCCCCCGCCCATCGGCATCGTGCCGGCGTGTTCGAAGCCGAGCACGTCCCGGTAGAACGCGAGGCACGCGTCGGCGTTGCGCACCACGAGGCCGAGATCGATCGAGTCCTTGGTCAGTGAGACACCCATGGGTCCAGTCTGGCGCGCCGTGCCGGGCGGCCCGGTCACCACCGGGCGATCTGGACTGCGGCGACCACGATCCCGAAGGCGATGACGATCCGGCGCAGCCGCTGGGCGGGAATCCGCCCGACCGCGCGACCGCCGAGGTGGCCGCCCAGCAGGCTGCCGGCGGCCATCACGGCGGCGAGCGACCAGGCGACCTCGCCGGACACGAGGAAGAACGCCGCGGCCACCCAGTTGACGACGGCGGACAGCAACTGCTTGCTCGCATTGAGCCGCGCCAGGGTGTCGGTGCACACCAGACCGAGCACGGCGAGCAGCATGATGCCGAGCCCGGCGCCGAAGTACCCGCCGTAGACCGACACCGCCCCGATCGCCCCGATGCCGGTCCAGGAGACGGTTGCGCCGTCGATGCCGGACCGCTCGCCGTAGATGGCGCGCTTGAGGCGGTCCTGCGTGCCCAGCAACACGCAGGCCCCGAGGATCAGGAACGGCACCAACCGGTCGAAGAGCTTTTCCGGGGAGACGAGCAGCAGGCCGGCGCCGGCGAGGCCCCCGGCACCGGCCACCGCCGCCAGCCGGCGGACGCGGTGGCGCTGGCCGGCGAGATCGGCTCGTTGGGCGAGCGTGCCGCCCACGTAGCCGGGGCAGAGCGCCACGGTGTTGGTGACGCTGGCCGACACCGTCGGCACCCCGAGCCACACCAGGGTCGGGAACGACACCAGGCTGCCGCCGCCCGCGACGGCGTTGATGCCCCCGGCGGCGACGGCGGCGAGCGCCGCCACGGCGTGCCCGATCGCCGAGACCGTCACGACACGTTCCCCGATTCACGTAGCCGTAACAGAGCGGAATCCCCCTCGTCTCATTGGTGCACAACGGTATACCACGCGGTGTTCCGTGCTCCCGACCCTTTTGTGAAAGCGAGTGGACCGATGACTGACCGATTCGATCGCCGGCAGTTCCTGCGCCGAGGTGCGCTGACCGGGGGCGCGTTGCTGTCGCTGCCGGCGGCCTCCGCCCTGCTCGCCGCCTGTGGCGACGACTCCTCCGGCGGGGCCGCCACGACGGTGGCCGGCGCCACCACCACGGCGGCCAAGGCCGGGGGCGCGACCACGAAGGTGGGGTTCCAGCTCGGCTGGAAGAAGCTCGTGCAGTTCGGCGGACACTTCATGGCCCTCGACAAGGGGTTCTTCAAGGCCGAAGGGATCGACGCCGAGTTCGTGTCGGGCGGGCCGGGCATCGACCCGGTGGCCGACGTGGCGGCGGGCAAGGTCCTGCTCGGTGACGCCGACGGCTCCGGCATCGTGCTGGCCCGGGAGAAGGGCATCCCGGTGCGGGCGTTCGCCGCGATCTTCCAGCGCTCGCCGTTTGCGGTGATGAGCCTGAAGGAGAAGCCGGTCATGAGCCTGAAGGACATGGAGGGCAAGAAGATCGGTCTGCCGGACGGCTACCGGCCGCAGATGACGGCGTTGCTCAAGGCGGCCGGGGTCGATCCGTCGAAGGTCACCTTCGTCCCGGTGGGCTTCGACCCCGCCGTGCTGAGCACCAAGCAGGTCGACGGGTACCTCGGGTACGCGACCAGCCAGGGTGTTGCCCTGCAGACCTCGGGCGTCGCGATCAACGTCGTCTACCTCGCCGACCTCGGTGACAAGGGCTACGGCAACGCGTTCTTCGCGACGGAGAAGACCCTGGCCGACCAGAAGGACCTCCTCATCAAGTGGCTGCGCGCCGACCTGAAGGGTTGGGAGTACGCGGTGGCGAACCCGGAGGAGATGGCCAAGCGGGTCGTCGAGCTGTACGGCAAGGAGGCCGGCAGCGAACTCGCGCCGGAGACCGGATCGGCCAAGGCGCAGGTGGAGCTGATCAAGGGCAACCCCAAGGGCCTGTTGTGGATCTCCCCGGAGGTCTTCGACGCCACGTCGAAGTTCGCGGTCGAGTCGGGTGCGGCGAAGAAGCCGATCCCGGCCGCCGAGCTCATGACCGAGGACATCCTGAAGGGAGCGACCGGGAAGTGACCCCGGTGGTCGCAGCCGTTCGGGGCCAATGGGTGCTGCGCACTGCGGGTGAGCCTGGTGTGTACGACGCCGAACTGGCCGTCGCCGACGGCCGGTTCGCGTCGCGCGGCCCCGACGCCCCGAACGGCGCGACCCTGGACGGTGGGGTGGCCGGCGCGGTAGCCGGCGCGGTGGTTGGCGACGCCGCGTCCTGGGTGATCCCCGCGCTCGCCGATGCCCACGACCACGGGCGCGGGCTGCCCACGATCGCCTACGGAGCGCACGACGAGGCGTTGGAGCCGTGGATCGCAGCGCTCTCGCTCCAACCGGCGATCGATCCGTCGCTGCTCGCTGCCCTGGCGCTGGCCAAACTGGCCCGCTCGGGCGTCGCCGGCGTGGTGCACTGCCACAACACGCAGGACCCGGCCGCGTTGGTGGAAGAGTGCACGGCCGTCGCCCGCACGGCCGCAGCGATCGGTCTACGGCTCGCGCTCGCCGTACCGATGGCGGACCGGAATCGCCTGGGCTACGGGCCCGACGAGACGGTGCTGGCCCTCGTGCCGCAGGAACAGCGGGACGCCGTGCGGCGCCGCTGGGGTGCCCCGCCGCCGGTCGGCGCCCAACTCGACGCCGTGGACGCGATCGCCGACGCGGTCGCCGGCCTCCCGGGGATCCACGTCCAGTACTGCCCGGTCGGTCCGCAGTGGTGCAGTGACGAGCTGCTCGGTGCCGTTGCGGAGGCTTCGGCCCGCACCGGTCGGCGGGTCCATACGCACCTGTTCGAGACTCGCCTGCAGCGCGAGTGGGCTGACGCGGCCCATCCCGACGGGCTCGTCGCCCACCTCGACCGCCTCGGGCTGTGGAGCGACCGGCTGACCGTGGCCCACGGGGTCTGGCTCGACGACACCGATCTCGCAGTGTTGGCCGAACGGCGGGTCGTGATCTCGGTCAACTCGACGTCGAACCTGCGGTTGCGCTCCGGTGTGGCACCGCTGCAGCGATTCCTCGACCACGGAGTACGGGTCGCCGTCGGTCTCGACGGCATGTCGCTCGACGACGACGAAGACGCCCTGCGCGAGTTGCGCCTTGCGCACCTGCTGCACGCCGGGGTGGGGCTCGAGCGAGGCGTCGACGCGGCGACGATGCTGCACGCCGCAACCTGCGTCGGCCCGGTGGCGGTGGCGGGGGAGGGCGACTGGGGTCGCCTGGCCCCGGGCTCGCCGGCCGATGCGGTGGTCCTCGACGGCGAAGCGCTCGGTCGGGACCTCGTGCCCGGTGCGGGGCACGACCTGCGCGAGCTCGTGGTCGCCCGCGCCCGGGCTCGCCACGTCCGCCACCTCGTCGTCGCCGGGCGCCACGTGGTGCGGGACGGCGCCGTGGTCGGTGTCGACGAGGCCGCCGTCGCCGCCGAGGTCGCCGAACGGGCCCGCGCTGCGGCCGACCGTCACGCCGAGCTACGGCCGGCGGTGACGGCACTGCAGGCAGGACTTCGGACGTTCTACGCCACCGGTGGCCACCGGGGCGCCGTGCCAGGGAGGTCGGCATGAGCGAAATCGACGACCGCGTCGTCGTCGACCACGTCGTCGACGACCACGTCGTCGTCGACCACGTCGGGAAGCGCTTCGCCCTCAAGCGACGAGAGGTGGTGGCGCTCGATGACGTCTCGTTGCGTATGCAACGAGGCGAGTTCGTGGCGCTGATCGGCCCCAGCGGTTGCGGGAAGTCGACGTTGCTGCGGCTGCTGGCCGACGTGGCGGCGCCGACGTCGGGCACGATCAGCATCGGCGGTCGTTCGCCGGCGGCGGCCCGGCGCGACCACCGGATCGGGTTCGTGTTCCAGGACCCGACGCTGTTGCCGTGGCGGTCGGTGCTCGACAACGTCCGCCTGCCCATCCAGATCGCCGGCGGGCGCGGCGTCGCCGGTGCGGCGAGCCCGGAGGAGCTGCTGGCGCTCGTCGGCCTGCGCGGGTTCGAGTCGGCCAAGCCGGCGCAGCTGTCCGGCGGGATGCGTCAGCGAGTCGCCATCGCCCGAGCGCTCGCGCTCACGCCCGAGCTGCTGCTCATGGACGAGCCGTTCGGGGCGCTCGACGAGATCACCCGCCAGCAGTTGAACCTCGAGCTGCTGCGGATCTGGGCCGAGACCGGCACCACCGCCGTGCTCGTCACCCACTCGATCAGCGAGGCCGCGCTCATGGCGGACCGGATCGTCGTGCTGTCGCCGCGCCCGGGCCGCATCACCGAGATGATCGACGTCGACCTGCCGCGGCCCCGGACGCTCGCACTCATGCAGGAGCCGGCCTTCTTCGCCGTCGAGAACGCCGTGCGCTCGGCGCTGTTCGGCTCCGTCGGGGTGGACGCGTGAGCAGGTCGGAGCGAGTGGCGCGCACCGCCCGGCGCTGGCTGCCGGCCGTCGTCCTCCCGGCGCTCATCGGACCGTTGTGGGAGTGGGCGGCCGTGACCGGTCGGCTCCCCGTCAGCGTCGCCGCGCCGAGCGCGGTGTGGGACGAGTTCGAGCGGCGCCACGAGACGCTCTGGTTCCATGCGGAGCCGACGATCATCGCTGCGGTCAAGGGATTTCTGGTCGCGGCGGCCGTCGCATTTGCGCTGGCGCTCGTCGCCGTGCTCGTGCCCCGGGTGGCCGGGGTCGTCTACTCGAGCGCCGTGGTCGTGTCGTCGATCCCGCTGATTGCGCTCACCCCGGTGCTCGTGCTGTGGCTCGACCGAGGCGACGCCGTCCGCACCGCCGTCGCCGCGCTGGCCGGGGTGTTCCCCATCCTGGTCGGCTGCGTGCAGGGCCTGCGGGCGACCGACGCCCGGGCCGAGGAGCTGTTCGTGCAGTTGGCCGCCGGACGGTTCCAGCGCTTCCGGCTGCTGGCGCTGCCGTCGTCGCTGCCGTTCGTCTTCGCCGGCTTGAAGGCGGCGGCTGCGGCCGCGGTGCTCGGGGCGATCATCGCCGAGTGGAGCGGTGGTGGCGGGACCCGCGGGCTCGGCCAGATGATGACCAATGCCCTGTTCGGCTTCAACGTGGCGCAGACCTGGCTGACGATCCTCACCGCTGCGCTGCTCGCCGTCGGGTTCTACGCCGTGGCCTCGGTGGTCGAGCGGTTCGTCGTGCGGTGGGACCACTCGGTCGCGGACGGTGCGGTGTGACCGCCGCAGTCCGCGATGCCGGAGATCGGTTGGGGCTGCAGATGGTCCGGCGCCTTTCGACCTTCGCGGCGGTGGTCGCCGTCGTGCTCGGCGGGTGGTGGGCGGTGCTCACCGTGTTCGACGTCGCGCCGTACTTCATGCCGGGTCCCGGCACGACGTTGTCCAAGCTGTGGGAGTCCCGCGCCACCCTGGCCGATCACGCGCTCGTGACCCTGTGGGAGACCGTCGCCGGGACCGCCGTCGCCACCGGGTTCGCCGTGGCGCTCGCCGTCGTGTTCGTCACGTCGCCGGCTGCCGAACGGGCGCTGCTGCCGATGGCCGTCACGTTCCGCAGCATCCCGATCGTCGCCGTTGCGCCGTTGATCACCTTGATCGCCGGCCGTGGCCTCGCCACGAGCATCGTGTGCGTCACCATCGTGAGCTTCTTCCCGGTGCTCGTGAACACCGCTCGTGGGCTCCGGGCGCTGACCCCGGAGATGCGCGAACTGTTGCGCGTGTGCGGGGCCTCGCTCCCGCAGGCGTTCCGCTACGCCCGATTCCCGGTGACGGTGCCGTTCCTGTTCGCCGGGTTGCGATCGGCGGCCGCCGTCGCAGTGCTCGGGGCGATGCTGGCCGAGTGGCTGACCGGCACCCAGGGGCTCGGCTACCTGCTCACCAACGCTGCGGCGCTGCGCGACCTGCCGCTGTTGTGGTCGGTGGTCATCGTCGCCTCGAGCCTGTCGCTCGGGTTCTTCGCAGCCATGGCCGCCGTGGAGCGGGTGCTGGTGCGGTGGAGCAAGGGGGAATCGTGACCGAGGACGGACCGACGACCACGTTCAGCCCGTTCGGGATCGGTGGACCCGGCGGCGGTCGATCCGACGCCGGTCGCGAACTGGCGCCGTCGGTGTTCCCGTCGCCGGAGAGCATGCGCCCGACACTTCGCGGCACCCGCGGCCTGGTCGTCGCCGGCCACCCGATCGCCGCGCAGGTGGCGGCCAACGTGCTCGAGGCCGGGGGCAACGCCATCGACGCCGGCGTCGCCGGCGGTTTGGCGCTGACCGTCGTGAACGGCGACATGTGCAGCCTCGGCGGCATCGCCCCGATCGTGCTCCGTCGGGCCGGTGAACCGATGGTGTGGTCGGTCGGCGGGGTCGGGCCCTGGAGCGCGACGGCATCGATCGAGGCCTACGTCGCCCGGCACGGGACTGCGATGCCGCCCGGCGTCGCACCGGCCGTGGTGCCGGGTTCGCCGGCTGCTTGGCTCGCGGCGCTGGCCCACGGCGGGACGTGGCGCTTCGACGACCTGGCCCGACCGGCCTGGGAGCTCGCGGCGGACGGTTTCGCGCTCGATGCCGTCGTCGCTGCCGGGCTCGAGGTGTTCGGGCGCACGTTCCGGCAGTGGCCCTCGACGACGGCGGTCTTCTGGCCCGACGGCGCGCCGCCGCCGGTAGGGACGGTGCTGCGCCAACCCGACCTTGCCCGCAGTCTCGGGGCACTGGTGGAGGCAGCGGGCGGCGTGACCGATCGCATCGGCGGCATCGAGGCCGCCCGGGCCCGGTTCTACGAGGGCGAGATCGCCTGCACCATGGTCGACTGGGTCGGCGAGCACGGCGGCTTCCTGACGCTCGAGGATCTCGCCACCTACCGCGCCGAGGTGGCCCCGGCGCCGTCGCGCCGCTACCACGGGTTGACCGTGTCGACGACCTCGACCTGGAGCCAGGGCCCGATGCTGTTGCAGGCGTTGGCGATCCTCGAGCGGTTCGACCTCGCCGGCCTCCGGCCCGGCTCGGCCGAGTTGCTCCACGTGATCATCGAGGCCTTCACGCTGGCGGCCGCCGACCGCGAGCGGCACTACGGCGATCCGGCCCATGTCCCAGTGCCGCTCGAACGGCTGCTGTCCGATGCCCACGCCGAGACCCTCGCCGCTCGCATCCGCCCCGACGCCACACTGCCGAACCTCGGTGGTGACGGCGTGCGCTCCACGACCCACCTGTCCGTCGTGGACGCCGCCGGCAATGCGTTCTCGGTCGCGCCGAGCGACACGCTCGCCTTCGGCCCGGTGTGTCCCGGTCTGGGGTTCGTGGTGTCCCCACGGGGGATCCAGAGCCGCCTGGACCCGGACCACCCGGCGGCGCTCGGGCCCGGCCGCCGGCCGCGCATCACCCCGGCCCCGGCGATCGCCCTCGACGGCGCGGGGAACCCGTGGGCCCTGTCGTGCCCGGGCGGGGACGTGATCGTGCAGGCGATGCTGCAGGTGATCGTGGGCGCGCACGACCACTGGCTCACCCCGCAGCAGGCCGTCGAGGCCCCGCGGGTGTGTGCGCTCACGTTCCCGAACTCGTTCCACCCGCACGGTGAGCTCGAGGGCCAGGTGTGCGTCGAAGGGCGCATCGCCGAGTCGGTCCGTGCCGATCTCGAACGGTGCGGGCACCGTGTGCAGGACTGGCCGGACTGGGAGTTCGACGCCGGGAGCGTCGCGCTCGTCCGGCTGCGACCCGACGGCACCCTCGACGCCGGTGCCGACCCCCGCCGGGCCGCCTACGCGGCCGGGCGCTGAACCCCGACCAAGGAGCATTGTGATCATCGACGCCTACAACTGTGTGTGGGGGACGGCCGGTTCGTCCGACTACCTGACCCACACCCCCCGCACGGCCGAGGCGCTGCTGGCCGTCATGGACGCACAGGGGGTGGATATGGCGGTCATCACCGGGCTCGGGCAGATGATCGACAACCAGTACCTCATCGATGCCTGCGCCCGGTTCCCCGACCGGTTCGTCGGGATGGGGCAGGCCGATCCGCGCAAGGCCGACGCGCTCGACACCATCCGGGCCTTCGCCGGTCACCCGGGGATGAAGGCGCTCAAGCTCCACCCGACGATGCACGGGTACCACGTGTGCGACCACGGCCTACTCGACCCGGTGTTCGACCTCGCAGCCGAGTTGGGCCTCGTCGTGTTGGTGAACGCGCTCGACGACGCGTTCTGTGCGCCGCTGTCGATCGAGGAGATCGCCCGCAACTTCCCGACGGTGCCGACGCTCATCGCCCATTCCGGCGCGATCTGGAACGTGATGGAGGCGATCCTCGTGGCCGGCCGGACCTCGAACCTCTACCTCGAGACGTCGGCCACGCAGCTCATCGACGTCGACACCATGTACCGAATGGTGGGCCCGGACAAGATGGTCATGGGCACCGACTGGCCGTGCTTCGACTTCGAGCTCGAACTGCTCAAGCTGCGCAAGGCCATCCCCGACGAGGCCGACCTCGCGACGGTCACCGGCGGCACGCTCGGGCGCCTGCTCGGGATCGGGGAGCGGTCGTGATCCTCGACGCGTACAACAACACCTGGGTGGTCGACAACGCCTCCGACTACCTCGGTGGCGACGAGTTCTCCGTCGAGCACCTGATCGCAGTGATGGACGCCGGCGGGGTCGACAGGGCGATGGCCACCTCGCTCGGCCAGTTGCCCGACAACGACTACATCGCCGGTTGCGTGCGGCGGTACCCGGACCGGATCTTCGGTTTCGGGGTCGTCGATCCTCGCAAGGCCGACGCCGTCGACGAGGTGCAGCGGTGCGCCGAGATCGGCCTGGTCGGCATCAAGCTCCACCCGACGATGCACGGGTACCACGTGTGCGACCACGGTCTGCTCGACCCGGTGTTCCGGGCGTGCGAGCAGGCCGGTCTCGCGGTGCTGTTCAACGCCCTCGACGACGCGTTCTGCGCGCCGCTCGGCATGGAGGAGATCGCCCGCGGTTTCCCCGGCGTGCCGACGCTCATCGCACACATGGGCACCGTGTGGAACACCACCGAGGCCATCCTCGTGGCGTCGCGCACCCCGAACATCTTCCTGGAGACGTCCTCGACGCAGATGCTCGAGGTCAAGACCGCCTACGACCGCCTCGGGCCCGACAAGATCGTGATGGGCACCGACTGGCCGGCCAGCCACATGGACCTCGAACGGCTGAAGATCGCCCGCGCGATCCCCGATCCCGCCGATCGGGCCAAGGTGGAGGGCGACACGCTGGCCCGCCTCCTGGGCCTCGGGCAGGGCACGTCATGACCGCGCTGGTCGATCCCGGCACCGCCGTGCGCGACACCGCAGCCCTCGTCGCCATCGACAGCCAGAACCCCGGCCCGCTCGAGGGCGAGTGCGCGTCGTGGGTGCGCCGCCGGCTGGAGACGGCCGGGCTCTCGGTGGCCTCCCAGACCGTGGCACCCGGTCGCGACAACCTGCTGTGCACCATCCCGGGCACCGGTGAGGCGCCGCGCCTCGTGCTCGTCGCCCACCTCGACACCGTGCCCTTCGGCGGCGGTTGGAGCCGGGCGCCGCTCGGCGGCGAGATCCACGGCGGCAACCTCTACGGACGCGGCTCGTGTGACATGAAAGCCGGCCTCGCGCTCGGTATGGGGTTGCTGGAGACCCTGCACCGCAACGGGATCACGCCGCGCGGTGACGTCGTGCTGTGCTGCACCGTCGACGAGGAGGCACCGCACATGGCCGGCGCGCACGCCCTCGTGCACGAGGGTCTCGTCGGCCCGCAGGACCAGGTGCTCGCCCTCGAACCCACCGGCTGCCGGCTGCGGATCGCACAGGTCGGCCTGCGGTGGCTCACCGTGACCGTGCGGGGCCGTCAGTGCCACGCCGGCCGGGCCCATCTCGGCATCGACGCCAACCACGTCATGGCCCGGGTGATCGACCACGTGAAGACGACCGTGGCCGGCCTCGGCCTGGACGACGAACTGCTCGGCCCGCCGCGGGTGACGTGCGGGACGCTGCACGGCGGGGTGTCCACCAATGTGGTGCCGGGTTCGTCGACGGCCACGTTCGACGTCCGGCTCGTGCCCCCGCTGACGCCCGACGCGATCGCCGAGATCGTGGAGCGGGCGGTCGGCGAGGCCGTGTCGGCGTTCCCCGGTGCGGGATTCGAGGTCGCCGCGCTCGGTGCGGCCCGCCCGCCGGTGCGGGCCAGCGAGACGGCGCAGCTCGTCACCGGGTTGCGTCAGGCGTTCCGCACGGTGACCGGCCGGGTCCTCGAAAGCGGTGGTGCGGACGGTCACGAGGCCTACACCGACGCGTCGATGATCGCCGCCCTGACCGGCAGCGACCGCTGCACCGTGTTCGGGCCCGGCTCCTCCGACGTCGCCCACACCGTCGACGAGTTCGTCCCCCTCGCCGACATCGATCTCGTGGCCGGGGTGCTCACCCGGCTCGTCACGGACTGGTGAGCGCCATGACCGAACTGGTGCTGCGCGACGTCCGTCTGCTCGAAGCGGCGGGCGCGTGGGATGTCGGGATCGCCGGCGGGGTCGTTGCGGCCGTGGCTCCGGCCGGGAGCCTCGAGGGCCCGGCGGTCGTCGACACCGAGGGTCGGTTGTGCTCGGCTGCGTTCGTCGACGGCCACGTACACCTCGACAAGTCGTATCTGTGGGAGATCCCGGGGTTCACCGGCAAGGTGGCCGGCCCGTTCTTCGACGAGCTGACCCGGTTCAAAGCGACGAGCACCACCGAGGCCGCGACGGCCCGGATGTGCCGGGCGCTCGAAGCCGCCGTGCTGGCCGGCACCGGCACGCTCCGAGCCCAGATCGACGTCGACGACGTGATCGGGCTCACGCATCTCGACGCGGCGCTCGCGCTGCGCGACGAGTTCGCCCCGTGGATCCGGGTACAGGTCGTCGCGTTCCCGCAGGAGGGGGTGGCGGGCAACCCGGCGGCGGGGGAGGTGGTGGCCGAGGCGTTACGCCGCGGCGCCGACGTGATGGGCGGGGCCCACGGGTTCGACCGGGCTGCCAGCCCGGCCGAGCACTACGCAGCCTGCTTCGCGCTCGCGACCGCGCACGGCATCGATGTCGATGTCCACCTGGATTTCGACAGCACCCCGGCGACACCGCTGTCGGACTGGGATCTGTCGATCGTCGCCCGGCTCACCGCCGAGCACGGCTGGCAGGGTCGGGTGACCGTCGCCCATCTCACCGCGCACGGCGGTCTCGACGAGGCCGGCCGGCGCGCCGTGGCCGAGTTGCTCCTGGCCAACGACATCAGCCTCACCGTGGTGCCGGGCGCCGAGCTGTACGCGGCGCACGGCTGGTCCGATCCGCCGTTGCGGGACTGGTCCGAGGTGACAGCCGACTGGGCCGACCTCGTCGAGCGGGGTGTGCGGCTCTCCTACGCCGGCGGTCATCTGGCCGATGCGTTCCACCCCTTCGGCGAGGGCGACCTGCTGCGCGACGGCCTGCTGCTGTCCGTGGCCCGCGCCTGGGGGGAACCGTCCCTCGCCGGGGTGCCGGTCCTGACCCTCGGGACCACCAACCCGGCGCGTTCGGCCCGCGTGCCCGGCCCGCACGGTGTCGTCCCCGGCGCCGTTGCCGATCTCGTCGTGTTCGACGCCCCCGACGCGGCCACGGCCCTGCGTCACCAGTCCGATCGCTGGCTGGTGGTGCACGCCGGCCGTCCGGTCGCTCGGACCCGCACCACCAAGGAGTTCCTCCGATGACCCTGTTCCCCGACCACGGCCTGCCCCTCGAGGTCGTGCTCGACGGGCTCGCGGCCGGCGCACGCGATCACGACCCGGTCCGGTCCGGCCCGGCGAGCTTCTCGTTGGAGGTGAACGCCGATCTGCAGCGGGTGATCCGCACGGCCTTCGCTCGCTACCTCACCCACAACCCGGTCTTCGGTGAGGCGTTGCCGTCGCTCGCACGGATCGAGCGCGAGTTGGTGTCCATGGGGGCCGAGATCTGCGGGGGTGGCCCGGCTGCGACCGGGTTCGTCACCCTCGGGGGCAGCGAGAGCATCTTCACCGCCCTGCACGCCGCCCGGGAACGGGCCCGGGCGTCGGGCCGCCACGGCGACGGCCCCTACGAAGTCGTTGCATCGGAAACGATCCACCCGGCGCACGCGAAGGCCTGCCACTACCTCGGGCTCCTCCTCGTCGGGGTGCCGTATCGAGACGACCTCCGAGCCGACGTCGAGGCCATGGCGGCAGCGATCACGCCGGCCACCATTGCGCTGTGCGCCTCGGCCCCGCAGTGGCCGCACCACCGCTTCGACGACGTCGAAGCGGTGGCGGCACTCGCCCGCGACCGGGAGCTGTGGTGCCATGTCGACGCCTGCGTCGGCGGCTACCTGGCGCCGTTCGTGCGCGCTGCGGGGTGGCCCGTGCCGCCCTACGACTTCTCCGTGCCGGGGGTGTGCTCGATGTCGGCCGATCTCCACAAGTGGGGGTACGCGGCCAAGCCGGCGTCCACGGTGCTGTTCGCCGACGGGGAGCTGGCCCGCTGGGCACCGCCGCCGCCCGTGCCGTGGGACTGCGGGATGTACGCCACCGGATCGGTGGCCGGATCCCGGCCCGGGGCGTCGGTCGCCGCAGCGTGGGCGGTGCTGCGCTTCCTCGGACGCGACGGCTTCACCCAACTCGCCTCGCGCACGATGACCGTCCGTGACTCGATCGTCGCCGGCCTCGACGCCATCGACGGGATCCGGACCCGCTCGACCGACCTTGCGATGGTGGTCTACGGCGGCGCCGACGGCGTCGACAGCGACGCGCTCGGCGACGCGCTCGTGCGGCGCGGTTGGCTCGTGATGCGGTTGGTGCGCCCGGAGCCGATGTTGCAGCTGCTCGTCGACCGTCTCGAGGACGAGTTCGTCGAGGTGTTCCTGGCCGACGTCGCGGCGGCGGTCGACGAGGTGCGCAGCGCCGGCTCGGGCGGGACCTCGCCGGCCGGACGAGGGTCCGGGGCGTATGGGTGAGGGTCGCCGTACCGGGGCACCCGCCGTCGCTAGCCTCTGCCGGCACACGGGGAACGGGTACCAGGATGACGACACGGACCGAGGACGACTCACTGGTGGGTCGGGTGGTGGAGGAGCTGCGCCGTCAGCTCCTGCGCGGGTCGTTCCCCTTGTGGGAGCGGCTCGCCGAGGCCCGGCTGGCCACCCAGCTGGGGGTGAGTCGCACCCCGGTGCGCGAGGCGCTGCGACGTCTCGAGCGCGAGGATCTCGTCGTCGTCGACGACAGCGGCAGCTACCGGCCGCGCGCCCCCGAGGTGGCGCACCTGCAGGACCTGTACGCCGTGCGCGTGCAGCTCGAGGACATGTCGATGGTGCTCGCGACGGCGGAGGGTCGCGACGACCGGCGCCTCGCCGAACTCGTCGCGCAGTGGCGGGAGATGCCGGTGCCCGAGGACGACAGCGACGTCGACTACGAGTTCGTGTTCGTCGAGGAACGGTTCCACCTCGGCCTCGCCGAGGTGGGTGGCAACGGTGCGCTCGTCGACGTGTTGGCCTCGATCAACGACCGCATCCGTCTCGCCCGCTCGCACGCCTTCGTCTCGCCCGGGCAGGTGGCCGCCACCATCCGGGAACACCGCCAGATCGGCCGGCTCGTCGAACGTCGCGAGGCCGATCGGGCCCGCGAGCGGATGCGCCAGCACATCGCCGACTCGGCCGTGTTCGTCGAAGCCTGTGCGACCCGGGCGCTCGCCCGCATGGTGAAAGGCGAGCCCCTGCTGACCTGACCGTCGGATGCGCTGCGCTCCGCCGGTCGCCCGACCCGATGGAGGCCCGCTGATGGTCCGACCGCTCGACCCGTTGACCCCGGACGAACTCACCGCCGCAGTGGCGCTCGCCCGGGCCGATCCGCGATTCGGCCGCGAGCCCCGCTTCGCATGGATGGCGTTGGCGGAGCCCGACAAAGCGACCCTCCAGGCCGGTGGGGTCGTGCCGCGCCAGGCCGAGGTGGTCGTCGTCGACGGCTCGACCGGCCTGACCCACGACGGCGTGGTCGACCTCGATGCCGGTGCGGTGCAACGGGCCGGGGCCCTGGCCGGGCTGCACGCCCCGACGCTCTACGAGGAATGGACCGGGGCGGTGCGGGTCCTCGCCGACGAGCGGGTGCGGGCCGCGCTCGCCCGGCGCGGCATCACCGATCCGGCCACGCTGCACGTCGAGCCGTGGGGTGTCGGATTCGGCGAGCCGGGCTGGGATCTCGAGCGCCGGCGGATCGGGCGGGTGACGTTCTTCGTGCGCGACGACGACGCCGACACCGCCTGGGCCCGCCCCGTCGAGGGCCTCGTCGTGCTCGCCGATCGCGTCAGCGCCGAGGTGATCGAGGTGATCGACCTCGACGACCCGCCGCCGGTGCCGACCGACCCGTGGCGCATCACCGACCCCGGACGCGCCACGCGAACCGACGTGGCGCCGCTCGTGATCACCCAGCCCGACGGCACCGGGTTCACCGTCGACGGCTCCGTCATCACCTGGCAGCGCTGGCGGTTCCAGGTGTCGCTCCACCCGATCGAGGGGATCGTGCTGCGCGACGTGACCTACGACGACCCGGCGGCGGATCGCCGGCGGCGGGTCGCGTGGCGGATGTCGGCGCCCGAGATGGTGGTGCCGTACGGGGATCCGTCGCCGATGCACGAGTGGCGCCACGTGTTCGACGCCGGCGAGGTCGGCCTCGGCCGCAACGCCACGAGCCTCACCCTCGGATGCGACTGCCTCGGCGAGATCCGGTATCTGGATGCCCACGTGGTGGAGGCCGACGGTTCGGTCCGGACCATCGCCAACGCGATCTGCCTCCACGAGGAAGACGACGGGGTGCTGTGGCGGCACTACGACGCCCGCACCGACACCACCGAGGTGCGCCGACGACGCCGGTTCGTGGTGTCGTCGTGGACGAACCTGGGCAACTACGACTACGGGTTCTACTGGCGCTTCCACCAGGACGGCTCCATCGAACCCGAGGTCCGCCTCACCGGGGTGGCGCTGGCCTCGGCGGTCGAGCCCGGCGCGTCACCGGTCCACGGCGTCGTCGTGGCGCCCGGGCTGTCGGCCCCGCACCACCAGCACCTGTTCTGCTTCCGGCTCGATCTCGACGTCGACGGCGTTGCCAACACCGTCGAGGAGGTCGACGTGGTCGCAGCCCCGCTCGGGCCGACGAACCGCCACGGCACCGCGATGGTGGCGACCCACACCCCGATCGGGCGCGAGGCCGAGGGGCGGCGGATGACCGATCCGCTTCGGAGCCGTACGTGGTACGTGCGCAATCGCCGCGTCACCAACGGCCTCGGGGCTCCGGTGGGCTACAAGCTCGTCCCGGGAGGTGGGGCGGTGCTCCTGGCCGACCCGTCGTCGCCCGTGGCGGCGCGGGCTGCGTTCGCCCGTCATCACCTGTGGGTCACGGCCTACGACCCCGAGGAGCTCCGGCCGGCCGGGCACTACCCGAACCAGCATCCCGGCGGTGCCGGCCTGCCGGCGTGGTCGGCGGCCGATCGACCGCTCGAGGATGCCGACGTGGTGCTCTGGTACACGATCGGCACCACCCACGTCGCCCGCCCCGAGGACTGGCCGGTCATGCCCGTGGCGCGGGTGTCGTTCGTCGTGGAGCCGGTCGGCTTCTTCGACACCAACCCGGCGCTCGACGTACCGCCCCAGGCGCTCGTCCAACCCGGCGGGCACTGCCACTGACGCCGGCCGCTACCGTCCGGCGCCATGGGCGCCTTCGACGACACCTACCGCCGCTCGCTCGATGACCCGGAGGGGTTCTGGGCCGACGCCGCCGGGCTGATCGACTGGATCACGCCGCCGACGTCGATCCTCACCCGGCTCGACGAGCACCACTACCGGTGGTTCGAGGGCGGGGTCCTCAACACGTGCGCGAACGCGCTCGATCGCCATGTGGCCCAGGGCCGAGGCGGGCAGGCCGCCCTCGTCTACGACAGCCCGGTCACGGGGCGCCAGGCCTCGTACACCTATGCCGAACTGCTCGACGAGGTGGCTCGCTTCGCCGGGGTGCTCGCCGGGCTCGGCGTGGCCAAGGGCGACCGCGTCCTCGTCTACCTGCCGATGGTGCCCGAAGCGGTGGTGGCCATGCTCGCCTGCGCGCGCCTCGGTGCGGTCCACTCGGTGGTGTTCGGTGGGTTCGCCCCCCACGAGCTCGCCGTGCGGATCGACGACGCCCGGCCCTCGGTGATCGTGTCGGCCAACGGTGGCATCGAGGTCCAGCGGGTGATCCCGTACAAGCCGCTGCTCGACCTGGCCATCGCCGAGGCCGAGCACCGGGTCGAGCACTGCGTGATCCTGCAGCGGGACGTGACGACGCTGTCGGGGGCGCCGATTCCGCCCGCCGAGCTCGTGCCCGGGCGCGACCACGACTGGCACGAGCTGATGGCCACGGCCGTGCCCCACGATCCGGTGCCGGTCGCTGCGTGGGATCCGCTGTACATCCTCTACACCTCGGGCACGACCGGGAAGCCCAAGGGCGTCGTGCGCGACAACGGCGGGCACGCCGTGGCGCTGCGGTGGTCGATGCCCAACGTCTACGACACCCACCCGGGCGAGGTGTTCTGGGCTGCCAGCGATGTCGGCTGGGTGGTCGGCCACAGCTACATCGTCTACGCCCCGTTGCTCACCGGGTGCACCACCGTGCTGTACGAGGGCAAGCCGGTCGGCACGCCCGACCCGGGCGCGTTCTGGCGGGTGGTCGCCGAGCACGGCGTCGTCACGCTGTTCACCGCCCCGACCGCGTTCCGGGCGATCAAGAAGGAGGACCCGACCGGGTCGCACCTCGCCCCCTACGACCTTTCGGCGTTCCGTGCGCTGTTCCTCGCCGGGGAGCGCCTCGATCCCGACACGTACCACTGGGCCAAGGGGCTGTTGGGGGAGCGGCCGGTGGTGGACCACTGGTGGCAGACCGAGACCGGGTGGCCGATCGCGGCCGACTGCCTCGGGATCGAGGTGCTCGCAACCAAGGCCGGTTCGCCGACCAAGCCGGCGCCGGGCTACCGGGTGCGGATCCTGGATCCGAACACGGGTGCCCCGCTCCCGGCGAACACCGAGGGGGCGGTGGCCATCGAGTTGCCGTTGCCCCCGTCGTGCCTGCCGACGTTGTGGAACGACGACGCCCGGTTCGTGTCGTCCTACCTGTCGGCGTTCCCCGGCCACTACAACACCGGCGACGGCGGCTACGTCGACGACGACGGCTACCTCTACGTGATGGGCCGCATCGACGACGTGATCAACGTCGCGGGCCACCGGTTGTCGACCGGGGCGATGGAGGAGGTGCTGGCGACCCACCCGGCGGTCGCGGAGTGTGCCGTGGTGGGCGTCGCCGACGAGCTCAAGGGCCAGGTCCCGGTCGGGTTCGTCGTGCTGAAAGCCGGTGTCGCCCCGGACCTCGAGACGTTGCGGGGCGAGCTGATCGCGATGGTGCGTGAGCGCATCGGTGCCGTCGCCGCGTTCAAGGAGGCGCTCGTCGTCACCCGCCTGCCCAAGACCCGCAGCGGCAAGGTGCTCCGGGCGACGATGCGGGCCATCGCCGACGGCCGTGACTTCGCCGTCCCGTCGACGATCGAGGACCCGGTGTCGTTGGACGAGATCGCCGGTGCGCTGCGGATCAGGGGCGGTTCGCCGACGGCCTGAGCTCGCTGCGGACCTGCGGTGAGCAGGCGACCGCAAGGAGTTCGTCCTCGGCTTCCTCGGCCTCGTAGATCGCATTGCCGGTCAAGGCGTCGATGATGTCGGCGTTGGGGTCGGCGCCGACGACCGCGATCCGCGCTGCCGTGCGCTTGGTGCGCGCGGCGGCGATGGCCGGTCCGTTCGCTTCGACGGCGGCGGGGAGCGCCGGCTCGTCGAGCAGGGCGAGGAGCGGGGTGAGCCGCACCTCGAGTGCATCGAGGTGCGCGAGGGTGACGGAACGCAACACCGTCCCGTCGGCGGCGTGGCGGAGATCGAAATCTAGTGCCCGGGTGGCGGCCGGCGTTCGTTCGGCGTCGATCGTGTCGCGGGCCGCGCAGGCCCGTGCGAACCACGCGGCATCGCGGGCGGCGGGGTCGGTGGGCGTGGTGCGGGGAAGGAGCACGAACGCGGCACCCGCGGCGACGACGGCGATCGCAGCGAGGGCGATCCCGGTGCGGTGTGTGGTGGTCATGCGGGGCCGAGGGCGTCGTTGGCGTTTCGGGTGACGTTGAGGGTGAAGTTGGCGGTGGTGGTGGTGCCGCCGATGACGGTGAGGGTTCGTCGGCCGTCGTTGGTGCCGTCGGGTTCGGCGATGGAGACGTAGGCGGCGAGGGTGCCTTGGAGGCGGACGCGCACGGTGTAGGTGCCGGGGGCGAGCGCGGTTCGGTAGGTGCCGTCGGTTGCGGTGGTGGTGGTCGCCTTCTCAGTGGTCCCGGAGAGGATGTCGAGGGGGATCCCGGGGCCGGGTGGATCGGTGGCGGAGGGTGTTCCCGTGGTGTTGATGCGGATGGTGCCGGCGATGGCGCCGGTGCAGGTCGAGTCGAGGTCGACTTCGATGCTGTCGTGGGCGATGGAGCCGGTCTTGGTCGTGGTGGCGACGGTTTCGACGCGGCGGGGGTTCATGGTGCAGGTCCCTGCGACGGCGGTGTCCCAGCAGGCTTGGATCGGGTCGCCGTCGAAGAGCAGCTCGATCTTGGGTGGGGTGGTGTCGTTCCAGGGGCTGGCGCCCTTGGGGGTGAAGAGGAGATCGACGCGGAGTTCTGCCCCGGTGACACCGGTGAGCGAGACGGTGCCGGTGGTGCCGACGAGTTCGACCGGGCCCTTCACCACGGCATTGTCCGAGGTGCGTACGACGGTGGCCCGGAGGCTGGTGAAGTCACCGCCGGTGGCGAGGTTCGCGTCGAGGACACGGGCCCTGTCCCAGGTGGTGGTGCGGGTCTTGCCGTCGCAGTAGAACGCGGCCGGCTTCACCGTCAGGCTGGCATCGCCGGCGCCGCATCCCGCCGACCCCGATACCAGCGAGAAGCTGAACAGGATGGTGTCGTGGGTGGCCCCCCAACCGCACCGGCCGGCCGGATCGGCGTTGACGCCGTACACCTTTGCGGTCGTGGTGCCGTACCAGCGGCCGTTGCTGAACACCCCCGCGTCGCAGGGCCCATCGGTGGCCCAGTCCCAGCACGTCACCCCGCGATGGGGCTTCTCGCTCCCGTGGAACGTGCGGGTCGGGCCTTCGGCGTCGTCGGTGGCGAGCTTGTCGTTTTTCCCGGCGCCCCACATCCCGTCCGGGGTGTCCGTCGTGGTCGCGTTGTTGCCGTTGAGGTCGGTGCACCGTCGGTACTTGTACGAGCCGAGGCACACTCCGGTGCGGGTGCCCTGGGCGTTCTTGCGGAAGAACATAGCGAATCCGAAGCCGTCGTCGGCGGACAGGCTCCAGGTCAGGTAGCTCGCCCAGCACGACGCGCCGGTCGCTGTGTCGAAGCAGTGGAGGTAGCCGGTGGGGGCGCTGTTGTTGTTCGGAAGGGCGTAGTCGTTGGCGTACGACAGGTAGATGCGGGTCTCGTCGACGGCGAGGTCCATCAGGCCGCGATCGTTCCCCGTGGCGCTCGGGGCGCTGACGGTGCCGGCAAGGGCGGTGTCCTTGGGGTAGCCGGAGCAGTTGGTCGCGGTGGCGGGGTCGAAGCAGTACAGCTTGTGGTCGTCGACGACTGCGTACACCTTGCCGTTCACGGCGACCGGTTCGGAGCCGCGGTCCTTCTTCTCCTTGGCCGTTCGTGCGACGAAGAACGGTTGGGTGCCGCATCGGGCGGTGGTGGCGGTGTCGAAGCAGAACAGGCCGAACCCGGTGTCTTTGTTGCTGCGCCGGTAGAACAGCTTCGTGCCCACGACCGCAGCCCGGCCCGGCACGTCGCTGGTTTTCCCGTTGTAGGCGCCGTTCGGGTGGCCGCTGCACACCGACCCGGATGCGAGGTCGACGCACTGCAACGAGTTCTCGGTCTCGTGGTGGTAGAGCACGTACGCCCGCCCGTTGAGGATCGTCGGGGTGAACCCGTCCCCGCCGCTGCCACCTGTACTGAGGTTGGCGACCGGCTTGGGCAGCGTGAAGATGCGCCCCGTCGGCTTGCTCGGGGTGAGCGGGGTGGCGACCTTGAGGGCGTTGTCCGCGCCGGTCGCCGTGGCCGAGTAGCTCGCGCCGCCGTCGGTCGAGTACGACGCCGTCCAATCCGGTGGGAGACGGACGGTGCCCGGGGTGGCGAACTGGGAGGTCTTCAGCGACGCAGTGACGGCCACGTTCGCCTGGGGTGTGCCGTAGCTGTGGGCGTAGCCGAGTTGCCACGACGCCGTGCCGGTCATCGCAACGGTGTCGGTCGCACCGGTCACCGTGACGGTTTCGGTGCCGGCCGATCCGGAGCGAGCCGGGGCGCCCACGGTGGCCGTCGCACGGGGGGCGACGACGAGGACGGTCGCACCGACCGCGAATGCCAGCAGGGCGAAGATCAACGGACGCTCGCAGCGGCGCACGCCGTCCTACCGGATAGACCCGAGTCCTCTTGAGGGATCGGAGGGTCCGGTGTCGGGGGGTGGTCAGGTTCCTGGTGGGCAGGCGGTGCCGCTGAGTTCGGCGGCACCGGTGGCGATCTTGTAGAGGCCGTAGACGAGGGTGTTGGCGAACGCGGCGGGGTTGGTGGCGTCGGCGGTGGCGATCCGGGCGCGGGTGTCGGTGAGTTGGGTGCCGAAGGTTTCGAGGGTGGTGCGTTGGGTGGGGTTGAGAGGGGTGCCGGGTTGTCGGAGTTCGGTGAGCACCGGGGTGATGGCCGTGATCTGGTCGTCGAGGATGCGTAGTGCTCGGGTGCGAGCGGTTTCGAGGTCGGGGGCTTGGCGGAGCGCGGCGAGGGGGTCGGGGTCGGCCTGGGCGCGGGTCTGTTGCCAGGTGGTGACGGCGCGGCAGCGTTGAGCGCGCACCGCGGCGGGGATGGTGGCGGGGGCGGCGTCGCGGCTGGTCGAGGGTTCGTCGGTCCGGGTGAGGAGTCCGGATTGGAGGGTGATCAGGGCGAGTGCTGCGGCGGCGGCGACGAGCGCGACGGCGAGTCGGATGTGGCGGGTCATCACGACACCCCGATCGGAGTCATCGCTGCGCCTGGCGGGGTTTGGAGGGCGAAGTTGGCGGTGATGGTGCCGTTGGTGGGGACGGTGAGGGTGGTTCGGCCGTCGAGGGTGCTGTCGGGGTCGACGGCGACCGTGTAGGTGGTGCCGGTGAGGGTGATTTCGATGTCGTAGGTGCCGGGCGGGTTGAGGGTGATGGTGTAGGCGCCGGTGGTGCTGGTGGTGGTGGTGGCGACCTGGGTGCCGTTGCGGCGGAACACGATGGTGAGTCCGGGGATGCCGGGGTCGGTGCTGGTGATGGTGGCGTTGCGGTCGGCGTCTTCGACGATGGTGCCGGTGATGGTGCCGCTGCAGGTGTTGTCGGCGGTGACGGGGATGTTGCGGGCGGCGGTTGCGTTGGTGCCGGTGACGGCGTTGAGGGTGATCTGTCGGGGGTTGGTGGTGCAGGTGAGGGTGGGGGTGGGGTTGGTGCAGAACTGGATGGGGTCGCCGGTGAAGAGCAGTTCGATCTTGGGGGGTGTGCCGTCGTTCCAGGCGGTGGTGCCGACGGCTTCGAGTTCGACGTCGGCGCGTAGTTCTTGGTTGGTGGTTTCGGGGATGGCGCTGAGGTCGATGGTGCCGTTGGTGTTGAGGAGGTTGACGGGGCCGGCGACGGGGGTGTTGGTTTCGGTGTTGACGATGGTCATGCGGGCGAAGGTGAATTCGGTGCCGGGGGTCAGGGATGCGTCGCTGAGTCGGGCTTGTGACCAGGGGAGTGGGCGGGATTGCCCGTCGCAGTAGAACGAGCGGGGTCGGGCGGTGACGCTGGTGGTGTACCGATTGCAGCCCGGGGTGCCGTCGACGACGCTGAACGAGAAGATCTTCGCCCAGTCCGTGACACCCCAGGCGCACGTCCCCACCATGGTGAAGCCGTAGGGCCCGCCGTTGGAGTTCGGCGGTAGGCCGCGCCGCAGGCCGTTGGTGTAGCCGTTCCCCGAGCAGGGGGCGTCGGTCGTCCAGTCCCAGCAGAACACCCCGGAACCCTGGTCGTTGTAGAAGCCACCGGCTGCGTGGAACGTGCGGGTCGGGCCCTCCGCTTCGTACCAGGCGGGTACGTACGAGATCCCGCAGCAGTTGTTCACGTTGAACGTCCCCCACATCCCCTCAGGGGTCGGCAGGAACGTGAGGTTCTTGCCGTCGAGTCCGACGCAGTGCCGCATCTGCCTTGAACCAAGGCAGACGCCGGTTCGCTGCCCGGCGGCGTTCTTGCGGAAGAACACGGCGGGGCCGATCCGGTAGTCAGCGGCGAGCGCCAGTCTGCGCCAGTCCGGGCACGGAAGCCCGGTGGCCACGTCGAAGCAGTGGAGGTAGCCGCGTTTGGTGCTGCCCCAGGGGGCGACACTCGGCCGGGCGAAGTCGTCGGAGAACGATGCGTAGAGCCGGGTGCCGTCGACGGCGACGTCGATCAGGCCGACCTCGGTCGTCGTCGCCGCCACCGGGTTGAGCACCGCGGTGAGGGCGGTGGGCTTGGGGTAGCCGGTGCACGGGGTCGCGGTGACGGTGTCGAGGCAGTAGACGTTGTGGTCGTCGGCGACGAGGTAGACCTTGGAGCCGATTGCGACCGGTGGGGAGGACCGGTCGAGGCCCATCTCCCACTGGTACTGCGGGCGGGCCGCGAGGTTCACCCGGCCGCACGAGGCGCCCGTCGTCTCGATGCACACCAAGCCGAGTTGCGTGTCGTTGATCCGGAACCAGAGCCTGCCGTCGACGGCGACCGGGGCGCCGGGCGCAACGCCGGCGTACGCCCCGAGGGTTCGGGGGAAGCCCGGGCAGATCTGCTTGGTGGTCAGGTCCGTGCAGCTGATGGGGTTGTTGGCGTCGTTGTGGTGATGGTGCACGAGGTAGGCGCGGCCGTCGAGGATCGTCGGCACGTACCCGTCACCGGTACTGCCGGCGTCGATCGACGAGTCCGGCGGCGGGGGGACGGCGACGACCCGCCCGGTCGCCTTGCGCGGCTGGAGCGGGTTCGTGAACCGCGCAATCCGCGTCGTTGCCGACGGCGTCCCGGTGAACGTCGTGCCGTCGCTCGACCACGACGCGCTCCAGCCCGGGGGGACGTTGGCCGTCACGCCGGCGAACGACTGGGTGGCGTCGGCGGTGGCGGTGACCGTGGCGTTCGCGTACGGCCCGCTCGCGTCGAGGGCGTACCCGACCCGCCACGGCACCGCAGCGTTGTTCGTCGCCACCGCCGGACCGTCGACGGTGACGGACTCGGTGACCGTCGGTGCCTGGGCGAGCGCCGAGGTGCCCGACCGGGACCCGACGACCGGTGCGACCGCAACGATCAGCGCCGCCACCACCCCCGCGGCGACCCGCCGTTGCCATGCCCCGCCGGGGCACTCCTGTTCTGCCTGCTTCCGCATGTACCCACCTTTGAACCCAGCCGTCATTCCCGTCGGCCGAAGGCTCCCGGAGTTGAGGGCTAGCGTCCGCAGCGTGAAGGTGCCGCTGACCGTCAACGACCATCTCCGCCGGGCCGAACTGCTCTACCCCGACCGCGTCGGGGTGATCGACGAGCCCGACCAGCCCGCCGCCTCCTGGGGAACGCTGCCCTACCGCCGTATCGCTGCGCTGGCCCGAGCGCAGGCCGCCGGCCTCGATGCGCTCGGGATCGCCGAAGGTGAGCGGGTCGCGGTGATGAGCCACAACTCGGCCCGGCTGCTCACGGCGTTCTTCGGCGTCTCGGGCTCGGGCCGGATCCTGGTGCCGATCAACTTCCGCCTCGCCGCCGAGGAGGTGAAGTACATCGTCGCCCACTCCGGGGCGCGGGTGCTGCTCGTCGACCCCGAACTCGACGCCGCCATGGCCGAGGTCAGCGCCGAGCACCGGTTCGTGATCGGCGCCGCGTCCGATGCCCTGCTCTACCGCCACGATCTCGAGCCGCGTGGCTGGTCGGCACCCGACGAGGACGCCACGGCGACGATCAACTACACGAGCGGCACCACGGCCCGACCCAAGGGTGTGCAGCTCACCCATCGCAACCTGTGGATCAACGCCGCGACCTTCGGCTGGCAGATGGGGGTGTCGGACCGCGACGTCTACCTGCACACGCTGCCGCAGTTCCACTGCAACGGGTGGGGCATGGTCTACGGGGTCACCGGGATGGGTGGCACGCACGTGATCCTTCGCAAGGTCGACGGCGCCGAGATCCTGCGGCGGGTCGACCAGCACGGGGTCACGCTCCTGTGCGGCGCGCCGGCGGTCGCCAACATGATCCTCGACGCCGCAGCCACCTGGGACGGCCCGATCCCCGGCCGGGACCGGGTCCGCATCGTCGTGGCCGGCGCGCCGCCGCCCACCCGGACGATCGAGCGCATCGAGACCGAACTCGGGTGGGAGTTCGTGCAGATCTACGGCCTCACCGAGACCTCACCGCTGCTCACCATGTCGCGCCGGCGGTCGGAATGGGACGAGCTGTCGCCCGCGGACCGTGCCCGCAAGCTCGGCCGGGCCGGCGCGCCGGCGCTCGGCGTCGACGTGCGGGTGTCGGCCGACGGCGAGGTGCACGCCCGCGGCAACGTGATCATGGGCGGCTATTGGGAGCAGCCCGACGAGACCGCCAAGGCCATCCCCGACGGCTGGTTCCACACCGGCGACGGCGGCGCGATCGACGACGAGCACTACGTCGTGATCCAGGACCGCAAGAAGGACGTGATCATCTCCGGCGGCGAGAACGTGTCCTCGATCGAGGTGGAGGACGCGATCTTCAGCCACCCGAAGGTGGCCGAGGTGGCCGTGATCGGCATCCCCGACGACAAGTGGGGGGAGCTGGTCACCGCGCTCGTCGTGCTCGTGCCGGGCGAGGCCCTCACCGAGGACGAGGTCATCGCATGGACCCGGTCGAAGCTGGCCGGGTACAAGTGCCCCAAAAAAGTCGAGTTCCGCACGGAACTGGCCCGCACCGCCACCGGCAAGCTGCAGAAGTTCAAGCTGCGCGAGCCGTTCTGGGCGGGCCGCACCCGGCAGGTCAACTGAGCCGATGCCGACTACCACGGTGCCGGTCGGGTCCGGTGCGCTCACGGTCGACCTCGACGGGTCGCCGGCCGGCGAACTCGTCGTGCTCCTGCACGGCTTCCCGCAGAGCCGGCACACCTGGCGGGCTCAGGTGCCCGCGCTGGCGGCGGCCGGGTTCCGGGCGGTGGCACCGGACCAACGGGGATACTCGCCCGGGTTGCGGCCCGATCCGGCCGATCTGCCCGCGTACACCCTCGACCGCCTCGTCGGCGACGTGCTGGCCTTGGCCGACGCGGTCGGGGGCCCGGGTGCCCGGTTCCACCTCGTCGGTCACGACTGGGGTGGTGCGATCGCCTGGGCCACCGCCGACCGCAACGCGAGCCGGGTACGCACCCTGACCGTGCTCTCCCGCCCCCACCCGGCCGCGTTCGCGCAGGCCTACACCGCCGACGCCGACGGCCAGCGGCACCGGTCGCGGCACCACCGGGCGTTCCACGATCCCGCCACCGCCGGCCTGCTGCTCGCCGACGACGCTCGGCGGCTGCGCCGGTCGTTCCACGACCAAGGCGTGCCCGAGGCCCACGTCGCGCAGTACGTGTCGGTGCTGCAGGATCCCGGCGCGCTCGAGGCTGCGCTCGCCTGGTATCGGGCGGCGGGCACGCTCAGCCGCATCGAGGCAGCCCCGATCGTCGTGCCCACGACCTACCTGTGGGGCGATGCCGATTCGAGCGTCGGCGCAGCCGCCGCGCACGGCACCGCCGAGCAGGTGGTCGGGCCGTACCGGTTCGTCGCCGTGCCCGGCGGCGGCCATTTCCTCACCGACGACCATCCCGAGGTCGTCACCCGAGCGTTGCTCGAACGCGTCAGCCCGCCGGCGACATGACGATCGCCCGCTCCGTCTCCGGGTAGGTGACCCCGAGCGGGAGGTGGAACCAGCGCCGCTGCACGGTGTCGATCACCTCGGTGTCGGCGTCGGTCACGTTGAACGGCTCGAGCCGGGCGTGGAACCGGGTGCTCGCGCCGCGGTTCTTGCGCAGATCGCGCACCTGACCGCTGTCGGTGAAGGCCACCGACGGCAGGAAGCACGGCCGCTGGGGGATGCGGAAGCGGGGCTTGTCGGAGGCCACCCACCGGGGTGCATCGGAGAACCGCTGGATCACGAGGGCCCCGGTGACGGTCTTGGCGCCGTTCCAGAAGTACCCGGTCTCGAGGTACACGTACTCCGAGGTGCGGATCGTCGTACCGGAGATGGTGAGGGCCCCCTCGAACACGACGAGGTCGAGGTCGGCGGCGTAGTTGCCCGTTGCGGTGAACTCCCAGCCGGGCGGGTACCACACGAGGGCGGTGAGACCGCGGCGCGGGCTGATCCGCAACCGCGCGAGGGACACCGGTGTCGACGAGTCGGGGAGGAGCACCTGCTCCCACCCGGTCACGGAACGGAGATCGACGGTTTGCGCTGTGGTCATCGGATCGTTGCGCTGCGACGGCGATTCGCTGGCGCCACCGTACTGATCGGCGGCTCCTCGCCAGCCTTGAGGCGCCCTTGGGGACGAGAACAACGACAGCGGTACCATCCGGACGGCTTTCGCCGAGCCGGATCCGGGGGGAACGAACACGATGCCGTTGAAGATCGCCGAACGAGCGGCCGAGCGGCCGGCCGAGGTCGCGCTGCGCGACGACCGCGTGGCGCTGACCTGGCCCGAGGTCGACGACCTGGTCAACCGGGCCGCGAACGCGTTGCGGGCGCTCGACCTCGGGCCCAAGCGCCGGGTCGCCGTGTACGCCGAGAACGCAGCGGAGACCGTGATCGCCCACCTGGGTGCGCTGTTCGCCGGGGCCTCGAGCGTGCCGGTGAACTTCCACTTCACCGCCGAGGAGGTGGAGTTCATCCTCTCGGACTCGGGAGCGGCTGTCGTCCTCGTCGGGCCCGAGACGGTGGGCCGGGCCGCGGTCGCCGCCCGGGCCGCCGGCACGCCGCACGTGATCGCCTGGCGCAGCGAGCCTGCCGAGGGCGTCACCCCGTGGGAGCAGGCGCTGGCGGGTGCGTCGCCGGCGTCGCCGCCGATCGACGTGCCGCCGTTGCCGAACCTCATGTACACGTCCGGTACCACCGGGCGGCCCAAGGGGGTCGACCTGCCGCCCACGATGTTCGCCGCCGGCAAGGACCTGCGCGAGCACGTCGAGGCGCTGGAGAAGAACCGGTTCTGCCAGTTCGGCACCCACATCGTGATCGGGCCGATGTACCACACGGGCCCGCTGTCGGGCGTCCGGGTCCTCGCGGCGGGCACCCCGGTGCTCGTGCTCGGGCGGTTCGACGCCGAGACGGTGCTCCAGGCGATCGACACCTACAAGACCGAGACCTCGATCATGGTGCCCACGCACTTCGTGCGCCTGCTCGCCCTGCCCGAGGAGGTCAAGGCCCGCTACGACGTGTCCTCGATGCAGGTGGTGGGCCACACGGGTGCGGCCTGCCCGGTGGACGTGAAGCGGGCGATGATCGAGTGGTGGGGGCCGATCTTCTTCGATGCGTACGGCGCCACGGAGGTCGGCACGATCTGCACGATCACCTCGCCGGAGTGGCTCGAGCACCCCGGTTCGGTCGGGCGGTGCATCCCGCCGTTCGCTCGCGCCGTGGTCGTCGACGACGACGGCAACGAGGTACCGCCGGGCACCGAGGGCCGGCTGTACTTCGAGGACTCGACCGGCCGGGGCATCGTGTACCCGAGCGATCCCGCCAAGACGGAGGCCTCGCACCTGCGCCCCGGCGTGTTCACGATCGGCGAGATCGGGTACGTCACCGAGGACGGCTTCGTCTACATCACCGATCGCTTCAGCGACATGATCGTCTCGGGCGGCGCCAACATCTATCCCGCCGAGGCCGAGAAGGTGCTGCTCACCCACCCGGGGGTCGCCGACGTGGCCGTCATCGGGGTGCCGAACGCCGAGATGGGTGAGGAGGTCAAGGCGCTCGTCGTGCCGGTCGACCCGGCCAATCCGCCGGACCCGGCCGAGCTGATCGGGTTCTGCCGCCAGCACCTGTCGGGCTACAAGTGCCCGCGCACGCTCGACATCGTCGACAGCGTGGGCCGCAACGCAATGGGGAAGATCAACAAGCGCCAGCTCCGTGCTCCCTTCTGGGAGACCGGCCGCACGATCGGAGGCTGACCGATGACCGATCCTGTCGTCCTGGCGGACGATCCGGCCGAACACGTCCGGCGCCTCACGCTCAACCGTCCCGACAAGCGCAACGCGCTGTCGCACCGGTTGCGCAGCGAGCTGTTCGACGCGCTGCGCGCTGCGGACCGCGACCGGGAGGTGCGCGTCGTGATCATCCGGGGGTCCGGGCCGTGCTTCTCGGCGGGCTACGACCTCGCACAGACCCCGGGCGAGGCGCCGCCGTGGCCGATCTCGCCGGCGGACGGCGCATGGGCCCGCCACGTGCTGCAGGGCTGGTTCGAGATGATGGACCTGTCGACCCCGCTCATCGCCCAGGTGCACGGGTGGTGCCTGGCCGGCGGCACCGAACTCGCAACGGCGTGCGACCTCGTGTACGTGGCCGAGGACGCGAAGATCGGCTACCCGCCGGTGCGCCTCATGTCGTCGCCCGACATGGCCTGGCAGCCGTGGCTCCTCGGGTTCCGCCGGGCGATGGAGGCGATGCTCACCGGCGATTCGATGAGCGGTGTGGACGCCGTCGCCGCCGGGTTCGCGAACCGGGCGTTCCCGGCCGAACGCCTCGACGACGAGGTGCTGGCGATGGCTCGGCGGGTGGCGGCCATCCCGGCGGACCTCCAGGCGATCAACAAGCGGGTGGTGCACCGGGCGATGGAGGTGATGGGCATGCGCGACGGGATGAAGGCCACCGCCGAGCTGAACGCCCTCGGCTTCCACCAGCGCTCGAGCAAGGAGTACCACGCCAAGCTGCGCGAGTCGGTCACCCAAGCGTTGTCCGAGCGCGACAAGCCCTTCGGCGACTACCGCGAGCAGTAGGCGGGTCGTGGTCCCGCTGGTGCTCCAACCCGGCCGGCGCACCGGCGAGGCCAAAGGCCCTCGTGACGTCACGTTCTCGGTGCGGCGGGCGTACGCCGAGGCGGTGCACCGGGCGGGCGGCCGGCTGCTCGCCCTGCCGCCGATCGACGACCGACTCGACGAACTCGACGAGGTCCTCGGTCGGATCGACGGGGTGCTCCTCCACGGCGGCGGCGACGTCGAGCCGGCGCGCTACGGGGTGAGCGAGGTGCACCCGACGGTGGGCGGTGTCGACCCGGTGCACGACGCAGTCGAACTCGCCGTGGTGCGCGCGGCGATCGGTCGCGGGATCCCGGTGCTGGCCATCTGCCGGGGTCATCAGGTGCTCAACGTCGCCCTCGGTGGCACCTTGCACCAGGACCTCGGCGAGCAGGGGCCGGCGCACCGCGATTGCCTGCACGAGGTGACCGTGGTGCCGGGGACCCGATTGGCCGGGGCGCTCGGCGTCGGGGTGGCGGTCGGGCACTCCTGGCACCATCAGGCGATCGACCGGCTCGGCGATGGCCTCGTGGTGTCCGCCCGGGCCCCGGACGGCACCGTCGAAGCGGTGGAGCTCCCCGGATCCTGGGTGCTCGGCGTCCAGTGGCACCCCGAGGACACGGCGGCGACGGATCCGGTCAACCAGCGGCTGTTCGACGGGTTCGTCGCCGCCTGCCGGCGCTGAGCGCCGCTGCGCTACAGCTTCGCCGGGCAGGCGACGTACGCCTGCATGCTCTCCCCGCTGCTCGCATCGAGGACCGCCTCGCTGAGTGCGCCGGCGAAGGCGGCGAGGTTCGCGGTGTCCGCCTTCTCGATCCGGCTGCGAGCGGTGCCGAGCGCAGCGGTGCGCTCGGCGAGTTCCTCGGCGACGTGCCGAGGGCGTTCGGGTGCGCCGGGCGCGGCGAGGGCGGTGCCGAGTTGCACCGCACGGGCCTGGGCCCGGTCGACGAAGCCGAGCGCAAGGGTGCGGGCCTCCTCGGGCCCCGACGAGGTTCGCATCGCGTTGACGATGTCGACGGGGTCGGCCTCCCGTGCGGCCGCCCACGCCGTGGTTGCTGCGCAGGCCTGCTTGCTCCAGCGCTCGGTGGCCGTGGGGTTGGAGCGGAACCCGAGGGTGAGCGCGCCGGCCACGACGAAGCTCAGCAGGAGTGCGATGACGACCAGTGTGCGGGGCGAGGTCATGCCGGCGCTCCTGTCGTACCGGGCCGGGTCTTGATGGAGAAGTTGGCGGCGACGTCGATGCCGCCGGTCACGGTGATGGTCGCCGTGCCGTCGGCGGGGCCGGCGTCGGGGTCGGCGAGCGGCAGGAACGACCCGAGGCTGCCGGTCAGCACGAGGCTGACCACGTACTGGCCCGGTGGCGCGAGCTGCGTGGTGTACGTGCCGTCGGCCGCCGTGGTCAGCGTCGTCACGACGGCGCCGTTGCGGGAGATCGATACCGGTAGCCCGACCGCCGGTGGATCGGCGGCGGTGATCACGCCGTCGTTGTTCAAGTCGAGCCGGACGGTGCCGCTCACCGACCCGCCGCAGCTCGGGTCGAGCGTGACCGAACTCGTGCCGGACGCCGACACGTTCGTCGTCGCCGCCGTGGCGAGGACCTGCACGGTGCGGGGGGACATCTCGCAGTCGAGCGCGACGGTGCTGGTGAGGCAGGTCTGCACCGGGTCGCCGATGAACAGCAGCTCGGCCTTGGGTGGGACGCCGTCGTCCCATGCCTTGGTGCCGACGGTCCCGACGGCGAGCTCGAGGCTGAGCTCCCCGACGGTGGAGGTGACCCCGGAGAGATCGATCGTGCCGTCGGTGCCGAGCAGGTTGACGGGTCCGACGACGACGACACCGGTGTCGGTGTTGCGGACCCGGGCCGAGATGGACTTGAACTCGACGTTCGCGGCCAGGTCGACGTCTCGGAGCTTCACCCGGTCCCAGGTGATCGGGTGCGGTTTCCCGTCGCAGTAGAAATCGGCGGGCCGCACGGCGAGCTGCAGGGTCTGGGTGCTGCATCCGAGGTTCCCGGTGGCGGTGTCGAATGCGTAGAGGACCTTGTTGTCGCTCGCACCCCAGGCGCACGTGCCGGTCGTGGTGTAGCCGTACGCCCCGTTCGCGCCGGGTGCGACGTTGCTCTTCACGCCGTTGGCGTCGAAGCCGGCGCCGGTGCAGGCGGCCATCGCAACCCAGTCCCAGCAGATGAACGAGTTCGAGTGCCAGACCCGGTGGTGGTAGGTGCGGGTCTGGCCCTCGGCTTCGAGCAGGCTGCCGACGATGTAGGAGTTGGCGTGCAACTTGTTCACCCCCCACATGCCGTCGGGGGTGGGGACGGTGGACGTGCCCGTCTTGTCGAACCCGGTGCAGGTGAGCGACAGGCGCGAACCGAGGCATACGCCGGTTCGATCACCGAGGTTGTTCTTGCGGAACACGATGGGGAACGCCCAGAAATCCGTGCCCGTGGGGGTGATGGTGATCGGGGCCGACCAGCCGACGCATGCTGCGCCCGTGGTCAGCTCGATGCAGTGGAGGAAGCCCTGGCGATCGCCGGCGACGGGCTCGCCGCCTTTGTTGAAGTCGCCGACCCAGTCGGTGGCGAGCGACGCGTAGAGACGGCTGCCGTGCAGGCCGACGTCGATCAACCCGACGTCGCGAGCCTGGCCGGCCCAGCCGGTGCCGGCCGGGGCGACTGCCGGGATGGTCGGCGCCAGCCCGGTGAGCACGGTGGTCTTCGGATACCCGGGGCAGACGGCGCTCGCCAACGGGTCGTAGCAGTAGATCCGGTGGTCGTCGGCGACCATGAAGATCCTGTCGCCGTAGACGACCGGCTGCGAACCACGGTCCACCTTGTTGTACCAGATGAAGGCGGGTCGGTCGACGAAGTCGTGGCGGCCGCACACCGTCGCGGTCGACGGGTCGAAGCAGGTCAGCCCGAGCTTGGCGTCGTTCACCCGGAACCACAGCTTGCCGCCCACCACGACGGGCACGCCGGGCATCTGGGTCAGGTACGTGCCGGCCGCCTTCGGGTACCCGGCGCAGAGGTTCTGGGTGAGCAGGTCGATGCACGCGATGTTGTTGCCACCCGTGTGGTGGTGGAGCAGATAGGCGCGGGTGCCGACGACGATCGGGGCGTACCCGTCACCGCTGGTGCCGGCCGTCGACATCGAGGTGATCGGAGGCGGGATCGACGCGATCCGCCCGGTGGCGCGGCTCGGCAGCAGTGGGGTGCTCACGCGCAGGTAGTTGTCGTTCCCGCTCGGGCTCGGCGTGAACGTGGTGCCGCCGTTGCTCGAGTACTGGACCGACCAGTCCGGGGCCAGGCCTCCGAGCCCGCCGACGGTCTGGTTGGCCTTGAGATCGACGTCGACCCGCACGTTCGACACCGGGGCGCCGCTGCTGCTGGCGTACCCCACGGTCCAATCGAGCGAGGACCCCATCGGCACCGACGCCGCTTCGGCGGTCACGACGACCTGTTCGTCCTGCGCGGTGGCCGAGGCGGGGCCGGCGTCGAGCGCGCTCAGGCCACCGACGATGCCGGCAGCGACCACCACGGCGGACAGGCGGGACAACGAGCTTCTCCGGGCCACCCGATGCCGGTCGGCCGGTGCGATCACACCGTGAGCAGCTCGGCGCCATCCTGAGGGTTCCTTGTCGAATCCCGGCGCCGGGCGGTGCCGCTAGCGTGCGGCGGGGTGGTCCGCCGGCAGCGGTGCCGGGGCCGACCCGAGGGGAGGCGTCGAGATGCAACGGGTCCAGGCTCGCCCGACCGTCGTGCACCAGGCGCCACCGGTGCCGCCGGGCCCGATCACCGCCGAGCGCTACGTGTCGCCGGCCTGGGCGGCGCGCGAGGCCACGAACCTGTGGCCCCGGGCCTGGCTGTTCGCCGGTCTCGAGGGCGACGTCGCCGAGCCCGGGCAGTACGTCACGTTCGACATCGGCCGGGAGTCGGTGATCGTGGCTCGAGCCGACGACGGCACGCTCGCCGCGTCGTACAACAGCTGCCAGCACCGCGGGATGCGCCTCACCAACGGCCAGGGCTGCGCCAAGAGCATCGTGTGCGGCTACCACGGCTGGACCTACCGGCCCGACGGCCGGTTGGTGGTCGTCCCCGACAACGACCGGTTCGCGGGCGGGGTGGATCGGGCCCGTCATTCCCTGCAGCGGGTCCGGGTCGAGGCCTGGGGCGGGCTGGTGTTCGTGTGCATGGACCCCGACGCCGCCCCGCTGCGGTCCTGGCTCGGGGGTGTCGCCGAACGCGTGGAGCCCTACCGGCTCGAGGACATGGTGCTCGTCGGCGACCAGACCGTGCGGCTCGAATGCAACTGGAAGGCGGTCTTCGACAACTTCGGCGAGCTCTACCACGTGGAGCACATCCACCCGCAGCACGCACTCCTGTTCGACTGCCCGACCGCGCTGATCGAGCTGTTCGCCAACGGCCACACGGGGGTCGTGATCGACGGTCACACCGTCAACACGCGCCTCCCCGTTCCCGAGGAGCCGAACTTCTTCATGCGTCATCAGATGAAGGTCCTCGGCATCGACCCCGCCGCCTACAACGGTCGCATCCTCGACTTCCGCCGCGACGTCCAGAAGGTGCGCCGGGAGGTGGCCCCCGGCCTCGGGTTCGACTACGACCGGCTGAGCGACGAGCGCCTGAGCGACATCGAGCAGTACAACCTGTTCCCCAACACGATGATCACCGTGCAGCCCGACTCCGCATTGCTGATGCGGGCCCGGCCGCACCCGACGGATCCGAATGTGTGCTTCTGGGACAAGCTCACCTTCCGGATGGCGCCCGATGCCTCGGTGGCCGAGCGGGCGGGCCTGCCCTACGAGCCGCACCCGTCGACGCTGTTCGAGCAGCCCTCGCGCCCCGAGCACGACGAGTTCGATCAGGAGGACATCATCGCCGGGCGCAAGACGATGACGATCACCATCGACCAGGACGTCCACTACATCCGCGACGTCCAGCGCGGGATGCACTCGCGCGGGTTCCGTGCGGCCCGGCTGTGTGACGACGAGGTCCGCGTGCAGCACTACCACGACTGGCTCGACGCAGTCATGGGTGTGCGCTGAGGTCGGTGGGCTACCGTCGCCGGCATGGGTGAGCAGGGCACGTTCGAGACGCTTCGCTACGAGATCATCGACCCGGGTGAGCACGGCATCGCCCGCATCACGCTCGATCGGCCCCAGGCCCGCAACGCCCAGAACAAGGCGATGACCTACGAGCTGAACGCGGCCTTCGACGACGCCGCCCGGCGCACCGACGTCAAGGTGATCGTCCTCGACGCCGAGGGCCCGCACTTCAACTCGGGCCACGACAGCCGGGACACGACGCCGATGTCGGCATTCGAGCACGTGTTCCCCTACGGCGGGTTCGACCTCCCCGGCGAGGAAGGCCAGATGGCCTACGAGCAAGAGGTCTACTTCGACATGTGCTGGCGGTGGCGCAACCTTCCCAAGCCGGTGATCGCCGCCGCCCAGGGCAAGACGATCGCCGGTGGCCTCGCGCTGCTGTGGGTGGCCGACGTGATCATCGCCGCCGACGACGCGCTGTTCTCCGACCCCACGGTGGCGTTCGGGGTGAACGGGATCGAGGTGCACGGCCACGGGTGGGAGTGGGGGGCACGCAAGGCCAAGGAGTTGCTGTTCACCGGCGACTGGATCACGGCCGAGGAGGCCCGGATCCGGGGGATGGTGAACCAGGTCGTGCCCCGTGCCGAATTGCAAGAGTTCACGCTGGCGATGGCCGCCAAGATCGCGCTGCGCCCGAGCTTCGCGCTGAAGCTCGCCAAGGAGAGCGTGAACCAGATGCTCGAAGCCCAGGGCCAGTACACGGCGTGGCGAGCGGCGTTCTCGCTCCAGCACGTCGGTCACGCCCACAACCGGGCCAAGTACGGCATCCCGGTCGAGCCGGGCACCGGCGGCCCGCGCACCGGCCGCAAGGCCGCCGAGGGCTGATGGGCGGCGTCGCCGCCCCGAGGCGGCTCGGCCGACCGCCGGCGATCGACGCCGGCGACACCCGCCGACGGATCCTCGACGCGGCCCGACGTTCGTTCGCGCGGGTCGGGTTCGATGCGACGACGAACAAGGATGTCGCCGCCGAAGCCGGGGTCACGGCCGGGGCGATCTATCACTACGTCCCGTCGAAGGTCGACCTGTTCGTCGCCGTCTACGAAGACGTCCAGGACCTCGTCTACGGCGAGTTCGCCGCGGCGATGGCCCCGGTCGAGGGGTTCTCGGCCCGGCTGCTCGCCGCATGCGACACGGCCGTGGCGCTCAACCGGGCCGATCCGTCGCTGGCAGGGTTCGTCGCGCTCGTCGGCACCGAGTCGGCCCGCCATCCCGAGCTCGGGGCCCGCGTCGCGCCGTTGCGGCACAACGCGGTGTCGTTCTTCGGCGGCTTCGTCGCCGAAGCGGTCGAGCGGGGTGAGCTCGCCGGTTCGGTGGACGCGGAAGCCGTCACCGACCTCGTCAACGCCGTGCTGAACGGGATGGTGATGCTGGGTGTGCAGACCGGCGACGCCGACCGGCACGACCGGGCGTTCCGGGCGCTCAAGCTCCTGCTCGAAGGCGGGTTGTTCCAGCGCTGAACGCCGTGTCCGGCTCAGGTCCCGAGGCCGAGCCACCACAGCACGGCGGTGAGCGACATGCCGTCGGGCATGCGGCCCGCCCGGATCTCGGCCCGGACTCGCTCGGGGTCCACCCACTCGATCCGTTCGGACTCGAACGCGTCGACCGGGTCGCCGACGTGTTCGGCGCCCTCGGCGACGAACAGGTGGAACACCTGGTCGGCCGATCCGTTCGACGGATGGTACGAAGCGATCGGCCGCAGGTCGCCGGGTCGCCAGCCCGTCTCCTCCAGCACCTCGCGCGCCGCCGCCTGCGCCGGGGTCTCCCCCGGATCGACCCGGCCGGCCGGGATCTCCCAACCCCAGGTGTCGGTGATGAACCGGTGCCGCCACAGCAGCAGCACCCCCCGATCCGGATCGACGACCACCGTCCCGGCGGCGTCGTGCGGGTACCGCACCACGTGGTGCTCGAAACGGTGGCCGTCCGGGAGCTCGACGTCGGTGAGCCGCAGGCACATCCACTCGCTGTCGTAGATCGAGCGTTCCCCGTGGACCGTCCAGCGCACGTCCCGACGGTAGGCGAAACCCCGGGGCGGCCCCGGTCGGTGGTTCAGGTTCGCGTCAAACCGCTGCGGCCGTTCGGCGGCGGGTCGATCTGACCGAGCGTCGATCGGGAGAGCCGTCGATCGGGGGTCCATGGCGCAGGTGGTCACTCAACACGGTGCGACGTCGGCCTATCGGCGCGCGGCCGTGGGCTTCGGTGTGCTCGACGGGGTGAGGGCCTGCGTCGCGGCCACGCCCGGCCCGACGCGAGCGACCCTGCTGCTACGCGTCGGGGTCGCCGACGAGACCCCGCGCACCCGCGGGTTCGCCCGGCTCGGGCTCGCAGCGGCGATCGCGCAGTCCGGTGTCGCCCCTTGCGTCGAGGTGGGGGTGCTCACGACGCGGGTGACGTTCGAGGGCCCGACCGTCGCCGACGAGGTGGGCCGATTGACCGAGGCACTGGGGCGCCCGACGCACGCCGCGATCGCAGCCGCCCGAGAGGCGCTCCTCGCGGCGCCGGCGGTGTGCGAACCGGCCGGTGCCGTGTTGCGGCTGCGCGCCGGGCTGCAGGGGTGGGGGCTCCTCGGGCTGCCCGAGTTGGGTCTGCACCGGACCGAGCCGGACGCCGTGCAGGAGTGGTGGGCGGGTCGGGCGGTGACCGGCCAAGCGGTGATCGTGATCACGGGCGCCAATCCGGGGATGGTCCGGTTGCGGCTGCCGGCGGGCCCGACGCGCGGGCTGCCGGCGACACCCGGTGCGCTCGGCTCGGGGCCTCGGGTGCGCTCGGGGAGCGACGACGAACTCCGACTCGGGGCGGTGCTCCCCGGCGATGCCTGCACCGCCGCGCTCGCTGCGACGATCGCACACGAGGTCGACGCCCGCCTCGGCGCCGCCGGGGTGGTGCAGGTGACGACCGATCGGGTCGCCGCCGAGGAGCGGCACCTGCTCGTCACCGCCGAATCCGGACCGTCGGCCCGCCGGGCCGGGGCGGTGGTGGCCGGGGTGCTCGACGACGTGCGTCGCGGGGAGGTCGGCACCGACGGACTCGACCGGTTGCGAGGGGCGATGACCCGGCGGGTGATGGAGCCCACGGCGCCGGACCTCGAGACCCAGGCGCTGGAGGCGGCCGAGGCTGCGCTGCTCGGGCTACCGGCGGCACCCTCGCCGATGGCGTTCCTGCAGGAACTGCGCGAGGGCGTCGGTCTCGCCGACGTCCGGCAGCGCTGGGAGGTGGCCAGGGCGGGCCTCACCGGCGTGGTGCCGGCGGCGGTGCGGGCGCTGTACCCGGCCGACGGCCCGGCGCGGGTGATCCCGCCCGTGATCGTCGTCGGGTCGACGTTCCCCGGACGGTCCCGGCGAGCGGTCGTCGTGGGCGAGGACGGCGTCGCCTGGCGAGAGCGCGGTCACCAGACCGAGATGCTCAGCGCGTTCGAGTGCGCGGTCGCCGAGCGGCGGCCGGGCGGCCGCTGGACGCTGCACGCGCTCGACGGTTGGGCGCTGCGGCTCGACACCGGCGAGTGGCGACGCTCGGCGCAGCTCGACGAGGCGTTGCGTCGATTGGTGGGTGCGGACCGGCTGGTCGAGGTGGACTCGGGTACCGGCCCGCGTCGGGCGCGTCGCGCGGCGCGACGCACCGACTGAGGTGGTTCGGTCCGGCGTGCTGCGCCGTGGCACGATCACGGTATGTCGGAGCGCAAGCCGGTCGCCGAAGGGCTGTTCACCTGGCCGTCGGACGAGCCGCAACTGATCGGTGCCCGGTGCACCGGGTGCGGCGTCGTCACGTTCCCGGCACAGCGGTCGTGCCCGAGCTGCACGGGCACGGAGATGGCTGCCGAGCTGCTGCCGCGCCGGGGCACGCTGTGGACGTGGACCGTGCAGGGTTTCCTGCCGAAGTCCCCGCCCTACAAGGGGCCCGAGACCCCGAAGGACTTCGCCCCCTATGGCGTCGGCTACGTCGAGCTGCGCGGCGCCGTCAAGGTTGAGACCCGGCTCACGACGGCCGATCCCGCCGAGTTGCGCATCGGCCGGGAGATGGAGCTCGTGATCCTGCCGTTCACCACTGCGGACGGCGACGAGCTCGTCACGTTCGCGTTCCAGCCCGTCTGACCGTCATCCTGGAGGAACCATGTCGTCCGACGACGTCGCCATCATCGGCATCGGGATCCATCCCTTCGGCCGCCACGAAGCCACCGGCATGGAGCAGGGTGCGCACGCCGCCCGCCAGGCGCTCGCCGATGCCGGCATCGGTTGGAACGACGTGCAGTACGCGTTCGGCGGGTCGGCTGCGGCCGGCAACGCCGACACGATGGTGTCGCAGCTCGGTCTCACCGGGCTGCCGTTCATCAACGTGGCCAACGGCTGCGCCACGGGCGGCTCGGCGCTGATCAGCGCCTACAACGCGATCCGCTCGGGCGCGGCCGACGTGGTGATGGCCATCGGGTTCGACAAGCACCCGCGCGGTGCCTTCGACCCGAACCCGGCCGACTTCGGCCTCGGGGAGTGGTACGGCGACACGGGCCTCATGCTCACGACGCAGTTCTTCGGCATGAAGATCCAGCGCTACATGCACGAGTACGGGATCACGGCCAACACGTTGGCCAAGGTCGCCGTGAAGGCGTTCCGGAACGGCTCGTTGAACGACAACGCCTGGCGCCGCCAGCCGATGAGCGAGGACCAGGTCGTCAACGCGACGATGCTGGCGAACCCGTTGACGCAGTACATGTTCTGCTCGCCGGGTGAGGGTGGGGTGGCGCTCGTGCTCGCCTCCACCGAGGCGGCCAAGCGGCTCGGGGCGTCGAATGCGGTGTTCCTGAAGGCGGCCTCGCTGCGGTCGCGCCGGTTCGGGAGTTTCGAGGTGTTCAGCCCGTGGCTGTCGCTGGACCGCGCCGGCTCGCCGTCGGTCGACGCTGCGCGCGCCGCCTTCGCGCAGGCGGGTATCGAACCTGGTGAGGTCGACGTCGCCCAGATCCAGGACACCGAGTCCGGCGCCGAGATCATGCACATGGCCGAGACCGGGTTGTGCGCCGACGGCGAGCAGGAGGAACTGATCCAGACCGGCCAGACCGAGATCGGCGGCCGGCTCCCGATCAATACCGACGGTGGCTGCCTCGCCAACGGCGAGCCGATCGGCGCTTCGGGGTTGCGGCAGGTGTACGAGACCGTGCTGCAGCTCCAGGGCCGGGCCGGTGCCCGTCAGGTGCCCGACGCGCCTGCCGTGGGCTTCACGCACGTGTACGGGGCGCCGGGCATCTCGGCGTGCACCGTCATCACCCGCTGACCTCGGTGAGCCGGGCCGGGCGCGGCGACCGGCGCGCGGCGCGAAGGCTGTCGGCGGTGAAGACCACGAGCGCCAGCCACACCAGCGCGAAGCCGGTGAGGCGCTCGGCTGTCATCTCCTCGCCGTAGGCGACGACGCCGAGCAGGAAGTTGATGGTCGGAACGAGGTACTGCACGGGTCCGATGACCGTGAGCGGCAGGCGGCGGGCGGCGGCGGCGAACAGCAGCAGCGGCACGACGGTGACCACCCCGGTCAGGGGCAGCAGAGCGATCGTGCGGGCGTCGACGGTCTGGTAGGCGCTCGATCCGGCGGCGAGGCGGATGCCGAGCACGACCAGGGCGAGGGGCAACAGCACGGCCGTCTCCGCCGTGAGGCTCTCCAGCGCGCCGAGCGGCACCTGTTTCTTCAGCAGCCCGTAGAACGCCCAGCTGCCGGCGATCGCCAAGGCGATCCACGGCACCTGGCCGTACACGACGGCGAGGAACACGACCGCCGCAGCGGCGAGGAGCATGGACGCCGTCTGCGCCGGCCGGAGCCGTTCGCCGAGGCCGACGACCCCGATCGCCACGGTCAGCAGCGGGCAGATGAAGTAGCCGAGGGCCGTCTCGACCACGTGCTCGTGGACGATGGCCCACACGTAGCTGGTCCAGTTGACGAGCAACAGCGCGGCAGCGCCGAGGACCCGCCGGCGCACGACCCGATCGGCTGCGGCCGCCCGAAGGCTCGCGCCGGCTCGGCGCCACACGACGATCACCCCGAGCAGCCCGAGCGCGAACACGATTCGCTGGCCGATCAGCTCGAAGGCGTCGACCCCGTGGATGAGCTTCCAGTAGGCGGTCAGCCCACCCCACAGCAGGTAGGCGGTCAGCCCGTAGGCGATGCCCACTCGTTGGTCGGTCACGGACCGGGCACCCTACGGCGTCGGTACCGTCCCCGGAGCGGTGGGCGCTGCGCCCGTCGACGGGGTCGGGTCCGGGGCAGCAGCCGGGCTGGTGACCACCGTGCCGGTCAAGTCGACCCCGCACACGTCGAGCACGTAGGCGCGCACGGTGTCGGCGGCGCGCGAGGCGCCGAGTGCGGCCTCGTTGAGCGAAGCGCGCCCGGCAGCGGTGGCGAGGTCCGCCGTGGACGCGAGGGCCATCAGTTCGGTGACGGCGTGCCATTCGTCGCGGATGGCCTCGGGGGCAAGCCGATCCAACGCCCGGAAACGCTCCACCTGCAGGCGTGCCGCCGCAGTGGAGCCCGCCGGGGTGTCGATGGCGGCCCGGTCGGCGAGCAGCTGGCGGCAGAACGATGCCTGCCCTCGGGTCGGTTCGTCCCCGCAGGCGGCTGCGACGACCAGCAGCCCCGCCCCGGCGATCGCGAATCGGGAGAGGCGCGGCATGGGGCCGTCAGTCTCCCAGCAGTCACGGTCGATCGGTGGCACACCCGCCCGCTAACGTCCTCGGCGATCGAAGGCCCGCAGCCGGCCTTCCCCAGGGAACTCCCGGAGGTCGCCATGCTGGCGATGATCGCTGCTGCCACGCTCCTCGGTGCCGTGGGGCGCCCTGTCACCGTCGAGGTCCACGTGTCGTCGGGCCTGCCGGGGTTCACCGTCGTCGGCCTGCCCGACGAGGCCTGCCGCGAGGCGCGTGACCGGGTGCGAGCGGCGCTGTTGTCGAGCGGATTCGCCTGGCCGATGCAACGCATCACGGTGAACCTCGCGCCATCGGGCCAGCGCAAAGGTGGATCCGTGCTCGATCTGCCGATCGCGGTCGGGCTGCTCGCCGCCACCGGTGTCGTCCCGGCGGAGGCCGTCACGGGCCGGGCGTTCCTGGGCGAACTCGGCCTCGACGGGTCGTTGCGGCGGGTGCCGGGGATGGTGCCGATGGTCGCGGCCCGGCGTGACGAACGCTGCGTCGTCCCCCTCGATTGCGTGAGCGAGGGCCGGCTCGTGGCGGCCGACGTCGAGGGTGCGTCCTGCCTGGGCGAGTTGGTCGGGGTGCTGCGAGACGGCCTGCCCTGGCCGGAGCCGGCGCCCTCGGGCGCACCCGATGCCGGCGAGCGGCCGGCCGATCTCGCCGACGTGCGAGGCCAGGCCTTCGCCCGGCTCGCGCTCGAAGTCGCCGCGGCCGGCGCCCATCATCTGCTCCTGGTCGGTCCACCGGGGGCCGGCAAGACGATGCTCGCCCACCGCTTGGCGGGCGTGCTCCCGGATCTCGATGCCGAGACGGCGCTCGAGGCCACGATCCTGCGCTCGGCCGCCGGACTTCCGCTCCCCGGGGGCCTGCTGCGCCGCCCGCCGATACGCGCACCGCACCACTCCGCGTCGCTGGTCTCGCTGATCGGCGGCGGCACGGCAGCCGTGCGTCCAGGTGAGCTCTCGCTTGCACATGGTGGGGTGTTGTTCCTCGATGAGCTCGCCGAGTTCCCGCCCAGCGTCCTGGATGCGCTTCGCCAGCCACTCGAGGAGGGCGTCGTGCGGGTCACCCGGGCGCGGGCGTCGGTGGTGTTCCCCGCCGCAGTGCTCGTCGTGGCGGCCACCAATCCGTGCCCGTGCGGTCACGCCACCAGCCCGGGCGGGTGCCGCTGTACGGCGACGGAACGCCAGCGCTACGTGCGGCGCCTGTCCGGGCCGTTGCTCGACCGGTTCGACGTGCGGGTGGTGGTGCACCGCCCGCCCGAGGACGACCTGCTCGCCCTCGAACCGGGCGAGTCGAGCGCAACGGTGGCGGCGCGGGTGGCGGCGGCCCGTGAGCGGGCGCACCGGCGGGGCGTGGTCGCCAACGCGCACCTGCCCGGGAGCCGTCTCGACGAGCTTGCGCCCCTCAGCGACCCTGCTCGGGAGCGGCTGCGCGAAGAGCTTCGAGCGGGCACGTTGAGCGGCCGTGGCCTGCACCGGGTGCGCCGGGTGGCCCGCACGCTCGCCGACCTCGCCGGGGAGGACGGACCGCTCGGGTTGTGCTGGGTGGCGCTGGCTCTGCAACTGCGCCAGGACCCCGCCCGGCACCTGCAGGTGGCGGCGTGACATCGGGCCTCGTACGGCGGGGGAGCGGGTCGTATCCCGCCGATCTCGAGCACCTCGCGGCGCCGCCATCGTGCCTGTACGTGCTGGGGGATCTGGCCTGCGCCGACGCTCGCCGGGTGGCGATCGTCGGCACCCGGCGGGCCAGCCGGGTCGGCCGGGAGTTCGCCGCCGAGCTCGGCTTCGGCCTCGCCCGGGCCGGGCTGTGCGTGGTGTCCGGGCTCGCCCGGGGGATCGACGGCGCCGCCCATCGCGGGGCGCTCGACGCCCGCAGGACCGCCCCTGGCGTTCCCGGCCCGCTCGCCGTCGTCGGAAGCGGTCTCGACGTCGTGTACCCGGCCGAACATCGCGAGCTCTGGGAGTCGGTCGCCGCAGCCGGAGCCGTAGTCAGCGAGTTCGGTCCGGGCACCCCGCCTCTTCCCCATCACTTCCCGGCCCGCAACCGGCTCATCGCAGCGCTCGCCGAGGTGGTGGTCGTCGTCGAATCTGCCGAGCGCGGCGGATCGCTCGTCACCGCTCGCCTGGCGCTCGACCTCGGGCGCACGGTCCTGGCGGTGCCCGGGTCGGTACGCGCGCCCGTCAACCGGGGCACCAACCTGCTCCTGCGCGATGGCGCGTCGCCGGTCCTCGACGTCTCCGACGTGCTCGGCGCGCTCGGCCTCGCGGGCCCGGCGAGTCCGCCGGGGCCTGTGCCAGCCCGACGGCCGCAGCACCCGGCTGGGGCGCTCGCGCGGCGTGTGGGCGAACTGCTGGCGGCAGGCCCCGCCTCCCCGGAGGCGCTCGCGGATCAACTGTCGGTCCACCCGCTCGCGCTGACCGGTGCGATCGAGGAGCTCGCGCAGCTCGGTCTCGTCGAGCAGCCCGGCTTGTGGTGGGAACTCACGCCGGCCGGCGCTGCGGTCGACTGGTGATCCGGCGCCCTGGTGCCCGAGTGCCGCGAGCGGCCCCGATCCGGTCGGTACCGTTGGGGCGTGAGCTGGGGTGTCGAGGAGTTCATCGCGTCGCTCACGGACGTGTCACCCCGAACCATCACCGCCTACCGCAGCGACCTGACCGACTTGATCGGCTGGCTCGAACGCAGCGGCTGCACCGACCCCGCATCGGTCGAGCGCCAGACCCTGCGGCGGTACCTCGCGTTCTGCACCACCCGGCGGCTCTCGTCGCGAACGATCGCCCGCCGCGCGTCGGCCGTGCGGCGCTACTTCGCCTGGGCGCGGCGCACCGGGCGTTGCGAGCACGATCCGACGGCGGGTCTTCGGGCGCCCTCGGGAGGTGGCCGTCTGCCGCAGGTGCTCACCACCGACGAACTCGGTGCGCTGCTCGACGCCCCGGACCGCGGTGGCCCCGACGAGCCGGCGTGGCGACGGCGCCGCGACGACGCCGTGTTGGAGCTGATCTATGGGTGCGGCCTACGGGTGAGCGAGCTGTGCGCCCTCGACCTCGACAGCCTCGACACCCACCGCCGCCTCGTCACCGTCTGGGGCAAGGGTGGCAAGCAGCGCCGCCTCCCGGTCGGCGAGCCGGCCGCCGCCGCGTCGATCGCCTGGCTGGATGCGCCGGGACGCCCCGCTCTCGTCGCAGCGCTCACCGTTCGTTCGGTCCCGGTCGACGGGCGGGCCCTGTTCCTCAACCAGCTCGGCCGGCGGCTCGGTCCTCGCGACGTGCGTCGCCTGCTCGACCGGCGCGCCACCCGTCCGACCCATCCCCATGCCCTTCGCCACTCCTTCGCCACTCATCTTCTCGACGGCGGTGCCGATCTGAGGGTGGTGCAGGAGCTCCTGGGCCACGCCGACCTGGCGACCACGCAGGTCTACACCCACGTGAGCAAGGAGCGCCTGCGGTCCGTCTACGACCGCACCCACCCGAGAGCCTGAGCCGTGGAGCCCCAGCTCGCTACCGGTACCGATCCGGCCGAAGCCCTCTGGACTCGCTTCAAGCAGTCCGCAGACCGCCGCGACCGCGACCAGCTCGTCCTGCTGTACGCCCCGCTCGTCAAGTACGTCGCCGGGCGGTTCGCCTCGGGTCTGCCCGCGAGCGTCGAGACCGCCGACCTCGTGAGCTACGGGATGTTCGGGCTGATCGACGCGATCGAAAAGTACGAGACCGATCGAGGGATCCGCTTCGAGGCATATGCCGTCAACCGGATCCGGGGTGCGATCATCGACGAGCTGCGCCGGCTCGACTGGGTACCCCGGTCGGTACGGGCCAAGGTGCGGGCCGTCGAACGTGCGGCCGCCCAACTCGAGGGCGAGCTCGGTCGGTCCCCCACCGAAGAAGAGCTCGCCGTTGCCCTGCGGATGACGCTCGAGCAGTTTCAGTCGACGCTCTCGCAGATCGCCAACGTCGGCCTTGCTGCGCTCGACGAGTCGATCGGTGGGGAGGACAGCGACGTGGCCACCCTGCGCGACCGGCTCGCCGATCTCGGCGAGCCGGTGGGTGCGGCGCTGGAGCGGGTCGAGACCAAGAAGCAGCTCGCCCACGCCTTGCGACGGATGTCGGAACGCGAACGCACCGTCGTGACCCTCTACTACTTCGAAGGCTTGACCCTGTTGCAGATCGGCGAAGTGCTCGGCGTCACCGAGTCGCGGGTCTGCCAGATCCATGCCAAGGCGATCCTGCACCTGCGCGGTTACCTCGCCTCGCAGGATCGCCGCTCGGGCTGAGCCGCCCGCTCGCCGGTCACCCGGCCCACCCGACCACCGGGAGGCCACATGGCCAGGTCACCGCTCCAGCGCATCGGCGCCGTCGTCGCAGCGAGCGCCGTCTCGACGGCTGTGCTCGCAGGTGCGGCGGTCTGTGTCGCCCAGCCGGTCACCGCCCAGCCGGTCGCCGGCCAGCCGGTCGCCGCTCCGGTGCGGCCGGCGGTGCTCGAACGGCCGGTGCCGGGTCGCATCGTCGATCCGTACCGACCCCCGGCATGTCGATGGTGTCCGGGGAACCGAGGGGTCGACCTCGACGCCCGCCCCGGTGAGCCCGTGCGGGCCCCGCTGTCGGGCACGGTGCGCTTCGCCGGCCCCGTCGGGTCGGACCGCTTCGTCGTGATCGCCGGCGAGTCGTTGCTCGTCACGCTCGGGTTCGTGGGGCCCCTCGACGTCGCTGCCGGTGACCAGGTCCAGCGTGGCGAGGTGGTGGCGGCGGCAGCGGGACCCGTCCACCTCGGGGTCCGGCGGGCCGGTCGCTACGTCGACCCGACGCCCCTGCTGGTGCCCCAGGTCGGGCGGCCGAGGCTCGTGGCGATCTGATGGGCGCTCGGAGGTTCGGGTTGGTAGCCTCCCCGGCCGGCCGGACACCGAGCCGCATCAGAGCACCCGACCCGCCTGCGGTCGCGCCCCCGGGCGCGCGGGCACGGGGCAGGCAACCGCAGGAGGAGGACCACGAGAACCATGGCAGCCGTCGTCACTATGCGCCAGCTCCTCGAAGCCGGCGTCCATTTCGGACACCAGACGCGTCGTTGGAATCCCAAGATGAAGCGGTTCATCTACGGCGAGCGCAGCGGCATCTACATCATCGATCTCAACCAGACGCTCGGCCGGATCGAATCCGCGTACTCCTTCGTGCGCGATCTCGTGGCCGGCGGCGGAACGATCCTGTTCATCGGCACCAAGAAGCAGGCCCAGGACCCGATCCAGGGCTACGCCGAGAAGTGCGGGATGCCATACATCAACCAGCGCTGGCTCGGCGGCATGCTGACCAACTTCGAGACCATGGCCAAGCGCGTCGACAAGATGAAGGAATACGAGCGCATGCAGGCGTCGGGCGAGTTCGACGCCATGCCGAAGAAGGAGGCGCTGCTGCTGTCTCGCGAGCTCGAGAAGCTGCAGAAGAACCTCGGCGGCATTCGCGCCATGGCCGGTCGTCCCGACGCGGTGTTCGTACTCGACACCAAGAAAGAGCACATCGCGGTCACCGAGGCGAACAAGCTGCGCATCCCGGTCGTCGCCGTCGTCGACACCAACTGCGATCCCGACCTCGTCCAGTACGTGATCCCGGGCAACGACGATGCGATCCGGGCCGGGTCGCTGATGTGCCGCATCGTGGCCGACGCCGTCGAGGAGGGCCGCTTCATCGCCTCGCGCCGCAACCCGGCCGCGCAGCCGGCCCCGTCGCGCACTCCCGAGCAGGAGGCGGCGATCGCCCAGGCGCAGGCCCAGGCGCGTCGCCAGGCGGCCCTCGCGCAGGCCGAGCGTGAGGCCCGCCTCGCATCCCAGCGGACCGCCGGCGCCGGCGAAGTCCCCGCCACCGACACGCCCGGGGAGGCCTGATCATGTCGTTCACCGCCAAGGACGTCGCTGCGCTGCGCGCCTCGACCGGCGCCGGGATGATGGATTGCAAGAAGGCCCTCGAGGCCACCGGCGGCGACATCGAGGACGCCAAGCAGTGGTTGCGCGAGAAGGGCATCGCGAAGTCAGCGGAGCGCTCGGACCGCGAGAACACCCAGGGTTGCGTGGCGCTCGCCGTCGTCGGCGGGGTCACCGCGGTCGTCCAGCTGAAGTGCGAGACCGACTTCGTGGCCTCCTCGGACGGCTTCAAGGGGCTCGCCCAGAAAATGGCCGAGACCGTCGCGGCCAAGGGCACCGATGCCGTCGCCGAGCACGACGCCGAGTTCGAGGACAAGAAGCTCACCCTCAAGGAGAACATCCAACTCGGCCGCGTGGTTCGCTACGAGTCGGCCGCCGGCAACGTCGTCGACCACTACCTCCACGTGCAGGGTGGTCGTGGCGTGAACGCCGTGCTGGTGGAGATCGCCGGTGGCTCGATCGATCTCGCCCACGACGTCGCCGTGCACGTCGGGTTCGCGAAGCCGCAGTATCTGCGTCGCGAGGACGTGCCCGCCGACGTGGTCGAAAAAGAGCGGGCCACGCTGGAGACGCTCTCCCGCAACGAGGGCAAGCCCGAAGCGGCGCTGCCCAAGATCGTCGAGGGTCGCATCAACGGGTTTTTCAGGGAGATCTGCCTGCTCGAGCAGCCATACGTGAAGGACGAAAAGCAGTCGATCAAGCAGTATCTGGGTGCAGCGACGCTGGTCCGCTTCGACCAGATCATGATCGGCTGACGGGCATGGACAGCGCTTCCTCGGATTGCCCGCAGCGTCCCCGCTGGTCGCGGGTGGTGCTCAAGCTCTCCGGGGAGGCGCTCGCCGATCCCGGCACCGGCAACGGACTGTCGGCGTCCTTCCTCGGGCAGCTCGCTGCCGAGATCATCGACGTGCGCAAGGAGCTTCGCGTCGACGTCGCGGTCGTGGTCGGCGGTGGCAATTTCTGGCGGGGCCGGGTCGGGGTCGGTGCCGGGATGGACGCTACGCAGAGCGACCACATGGGCATGCTGGGCACGGTGATCAACGCCCTGGCGCTCCAGGACGCGCTCGAACGATCCGGGATGCCCACCCGGGTGCTGTCCGCCGTCGAGATGCCCAAGATTGCCGAGCCGTACATCCGGCGTCGCGCAATCCGTCACCTCGAGAAGGGCCGGGTGGTGATCTTCGCCGCCGGAACGGGCAACCCGTTCTTCACCACCGACACGGCGGCGGCGTTGCGGGCGGCGGAGATCGAAGCGCAGGCGATCCTGAAGGGCACGCACTCGGGCGTCGACGGGGTCTATGACGCCGACCCTCGCACCAATCCGGCGGCCGTGCGGTTCGACACGGTCTCCCACTTCGAGGTCATCTCCCGCGATCTCAAGGTGATGGACTCGACCGCGATCGCCTTCTGCCGGGACAACGGCATCCCGATCGTGGTGTTCGACGTCCAGCAGCACGGCAACATCCGGGCGGTGCTCGAGGGTGTTCCGGTGGGCACCCTCGTGGCCTGACGAGCAGGGGGTCCCGCCCCGGCCACCCTGCGGTGGCCTACGCTGGGCGGCGTGACCGAGGAGTACCTGCTCGAGGCGATGGAGAAGATGGCCAAGGCCGTCGAGCACACCCAGGGCCAGTTCGCCACGGTCCGCACCGGCCGTGCGATGCCTGCGCTGGTGGAGAAGCTGCTCGTCGAGTACTACGGCTCCGATGTTCCGTTGCAGCAGTTGGCCGGGATCACGGTGCCCGAAGCCCGTCAGCTCGTGATCAAGCCGCACGACCGCTCGTCGTTGAATGCCATCGAAAAGGCGATCCGCAACAGCGACCTCGGTGTCTCGCCGTCGAACGACGGCGTGATCATCCGGCTGAACTTCCCGCCGCTCACCGAGGAGCGGCGCAAGGAATACGTGAAGATCGTGAAGCACATGGCCGAGGACGGCCGGGTGGCGGTCCGCAACATCCGTCGGGACACCCGCAAGCAACTCGAGGCGGCCGAGAAGAGTGCAGAGATCTCCGCAAACGATCTCGAACGGGCCGAGAAAGAACTCGAGAAGATCACGCACGACCAGGTCGAGGACATCGACAAGGCGCTCGCCCGCAAGGAGCACGAGCTGCTGGAGGTGTGATGGTCCCGCCGACCGCCCTCGCGTTCGCCCCCGGCACCAGGAGGCATGACCATGGCCGATGACGACCGGAGCCGCCGCGGCGAGCCGGCCGAGGAGCCGAAGGACCGCAGGTCGAGCCCTCGGGACCCGACGGAGTCGATCCGGATCATCCGGCCGTCCGACGATCCCCCGTTGCGGTTCTCGGATGACACGGGTCCACTCCCACATTGGACCGAGCCGCCCACCGGTGAGGTCCCGCGGGTCCTGCTCGACGACGGTTCCGACGAAGAACTCGATGCCTGGGCCGGGTTCGCCGGGCAGCCCCCGGTCTGGCGCGACGACGACCGCGACGAGGGAACCGGCTTCGAGGACCTTGGCGAGGGCGTCGGCAGTGCCCGCCCGCTCGGTGATGCCGAGGACCCGTTCTTCGAAGAGCCGGCCCGCACGACGTACACGGCGCCGGCCACCGGTCCGGTCTCGACAATCCGCATCGGGGGGAACCTGCCCCCGCTGGGCGGCGCCGAGCCCCTCGAGGCCGACACCGGTCGTGTGACCCGGGTCCCTGCCGGACGGGCGCGGTCGCGCCGGGCCAGCCCGACCGGCGTCAACCCCGGGCCGTCCGGGTTCGCCGGGGGATCACCGGTTCGGGAGCGCCCGGGGAAGGGCTCGCTCGGCCGCAACATGCCGGTCGCCATCGGCGTAGGCCTCGCGCTCGGTGCGCTCTATGCCGGGCTCGCCTGGGCCGGCCCGGGGTACGTCCTGATCCTGGTCGTCATCGCCTTGGGGATCGCAGGTGTCGAGTACTTCGATGCCACCCGTCGAGCCGGCTTCCAGACGGCACAGCTCGTCGGCGTCGTTTCCGCAGCGGCATGCCCGCTCGCAGCGTGGTGGCGGGGCACCGACGGGGTCGTGCTCGTCGTCGTGCTCGGCGCCGTCGCAACGCTGTTGTGGCTCATGGGGGCCGGCGGCCTGGACGCCGACCCGGTGCCATCGGCCGCCGTGACGATCCTCGGGGTCGTCTATGTCGGCGTGCTCGGTTCGTTCGCCGCCATGATCCTGTCGTTGCCCAACGGCGTGGGCACGCTCACCGTCGCCGTGATCGGCACCGTGCTCTACGACGTCGGCGGGCTGCTGATCGGCTCGTCGGCGGGCCGGAGCCGATTGCTCGAGTGGATCTCGCCGAACAAGACCCGGGAGGGCCTCGCCGGGGGCTGCCTCGCTGCCGTCGCCGGCGTCCTCGTCGCCCATCTCGCCGGTGTGCGCCCGTGGGACGCTTCGTTCACAGACGCCCTGGCGCTCGGGGCCGTGGTGGCGATAGCCGCCCCGCTCGGCGATCTCGCCGAGTCGATGCTCAAGCGCAGCCTGGGGATCAAGGACATGGGCGCGCTGCTGCCGGAACACGGCGGGGCGCTCGATCGCTTCGACGCCCTGCTGTTCGTCCTCCCCGGCGTCTACTACCTCTCGCTCGTGCTCGAGGTGTACTGAGCCACCTCGGGTCGGCGAGACTGCCGGTTGTGAGCGCCGTTCGCGTCGCCATCGCCGGCTCCACCGGTTCCATCGGCACGCAGACGCTCGACGTCATCGACGCCGAAGGCGGCCGGTACGAGGTGACCGGGCTCGGTGTCGGCTCGTCGGTGCAGGCCGTGGTCGAGCAGGCCCGCCGGTGGCGTCCTCGGGTCGTCGCCGTGGCGGATCCGGTGGCGCGGCGCGCCGTGGCCGAGGCGCTGCCCGGCATGGAGGTGGTCGAGGACCTCGCCGTGCTGGCCGAGTCGGCCGACGTGGTGGTGAACGGCGTCGTGGGCTTCGCCGGCTTGCCGGTCACCCTGGCCACGTTGCGTGCCGGCCGGCGGCTTGCGCTCGCCAACAAGGAGAGCCTGATCGCCGCCGGGCCGGTCGTGCAGCCGCTGCGCGCCACCCCGGGGGCCGAGTTGGTCCCGGTCGATTCCGAGCACTGCGCCCTTCACCAGTGCCTGCGGTCGTCGGTGGGGCCCGAGCGCGAGGTCGCTCGACTGGTGCTCACGGCGTCGGGCGGACCGTTCCGCGGTCGGAGCCTTGCGGAGTTGTCGATGATCACCGTGGCCGAGGCGCTGGCCCACCCGACCTGGTCGATGGGTCCGAAAATCACCGTCGATTCCTCGACGCTGATGAACAAAGGCCTCGAGGTCATCGAGGCCCATGAGCTGTTCGGCGTCGAGTACGACCGCATCGAGGTCGTCGTCCACCCGCAGTCGGTGGTGCACTCGATGGTGGAGTTCACCGACGCCGCGACGATCGCTCAGCTCTCGATGCCCGACATGCGCCTGCCGATCGGGTATGCCCTCGCCTACCCGGAGCGCATCGCGACCCCCTTCGGCCGGATCGATTGGAACACGATGCGGCGGCTCGACTTCGAACCGCCGGATCGGGCAACGTTCCGGTGCCTCGATCTCGCGTACGCTGCCGGCCGCGCCGGCGGCACGGCCCCGGCGTGGCTGAGCGCCGCGAACGAGATCGCCGTGGACGCATTCCTGGCCGGTCGGCTGTCGTGGGTCGACATCCCGGCGGTGATCGCCGCCGCCCTCGACGATCACGACCGCCCGTGCGTGGTCGACGACGTCGCCGTGGTCCTCGACGCGGACCGGCGTGGCCGCGAAGCCGCTTCGCGGGTGGTCGCCGGTATCGTCAGGCGTCGTGGCCACCTCGTGGAACCCGCCGCTCCCGCCTCCTGACCCCGACATGCTGGAGCTCGGTCATGCCGGCGACGGTGCGGCCGAGGCCGGCCCGCTGCCGTCGTCACCGTGGCGCCTCGTGGCGGTCGTCGCGGGGATCGCCGCGCTCGGGATGTGGAGCAGCTGGTGGACCGCTCTGTTCGTCGTCGTCCTGCTGACGTGCATCTTCCTGCACGAGCTCGGCCACTACCTCGCCGCTCGCTGGGGCGGCATGAAAGCGACGGAGTTCTTCGTCGGGTTCGGGCCGCGGTTGTGGTCGATCCGGCGGGGGGAGACCGAGTGGGGGCTCAAGGCGATCCCGCTCGGCGCCTACGTGAAGGTCGTCGGGATGAGCAACCTCGACGAGGTCCCTGCGGCCGACGAGGCCCGCACCTACCGGGCACAGCGGTTCAGCCGACGGTTCAACCTCGCGGTGGCCGGATCGGCGATGCACTTCACGATCGCCCTCGTGCTGCTCGCCGTGTTGTTCGCCGGGTTCGGTGAGCGACGGGTCGTCGGCTGGTCGGTGGCCGCCGTGGAGCCGGGCACGGCTGCCGCCACGGCGGGGCTGCTGCCCGGTGATCGGGTGATCTCGCTCGATGGCGTGCCCACGACGGACTTCGATGCGCTGCGCGCTGCGGTCGCACCCCGCCCTGGCCGGTCGGTGGAGTTGATGGTCGAGCGTGAGGGTGCCACGGTCCCGGTCCGGGCGACCCTGGGATCGCGCCCGGTGCACAGCGGGGTCGAGGGCTTCCTCGGGATCCGCCCGCAGTTGCTCGAGGAGACCGGTCCGGTGCAGTCGCCCCCGGCGGCGGTCGGCTCGGCCTTCGTCGAGTTCGGCCGTATCGTCGGCCGCTCCGTCACCGGCATCGGCGCCGTGTTCAGCCCGAGCGGCCTGAGCGAGTACGTGGCCACCCTGCAGGGTGACGAGAACACCGACAAGCGCATGTTGTCCCCGGTCGGCGCAGCCCGGATCGGCGGCATCGCCGGCGAGCAGGGAGTGGACCAGTTCCTGTTCCTGATCGCCGTGATGAACGTGTTCATCGGAATGTTCAACCTGATCCCGCTGCTGCCGTTCGACGGTGGTCATGCCGTGATCGCGATCTACGAGCGGATCCGGTCGCGGGGCGGCCAGCGGTACTACGCCGACATCCGCAAGATGCTGCCCGTGATGTACGCGGTGCTGCTCGTCATGGGTCTGCTGTTCCTCGGCAACCTGTACCTCGACGTGTTCCGGGGCCTGCCCGGCTGAGCCCGGAGCATCCCCGGCCTGGGAGACTCGACGGCATGTACGAGCGCCGCAGGACCCGTCAGATCCGCGTGGGTTCGGTCGCCGTGGGTGGCGACGCCCCGATCACGGTGCAGTCGATGACGATCACCAAGACGGCCGATGTCGAGGGCACCTTGCAGCAGATCTACGCCCTCGCCGGGGCGGGTTGCGACATTGTTCGTTGCACCTGCAACGAACCGGAGGCCGCCGAGGGGCTCGCCCGGATGGTGCCCCGCTCGCCGATCCCGGTGATCGCCGACATCCACCACCAGTACCGCATGGCCCTCGCTGCGCTCGAGGCCGGCGTGCACGGCCTTCGGCTCAACCCGGGCAACATCCGCCGGCCCGAACACATCAAGGCCGTCGCCCAGGAGTGCAAGGACCGTGGGGTGCCGGTCCGTATCGGGGTCAACGGCGGCTCGCTCGACCCGGCGCTGTACGACAAGTACGGCGGGGTCACGGCCGAGGCGATGGTCGAGTCCGCCCTCATCGAGCTGCGGTACTTCCAAGAGGTCGGCTTCGAGGACGTGAAGTTCTCGGTGAAGGCCTCCAACGTGCCGCTGATGATCGACGCCTACCGGTTGCTCGCCGAAACGATCGACCATCCGCTGCACCTCGGCGTCACGGAGGCCGGTCCGCCTCCGGCCGGGCTGGTGAAGGCGACGGCCGGGATCGCCACGCTGCTCGCCGAGGGGATCGGCGACACGATCCGGTACTCGCTCACCGCCGATCCGGTGGAAGAGGCCCGGGCGGGCCGGATGCTGCTCGAGGCCCTCGGGCTGCGGGAGCGCAAGAACGTCGATCTGATCGCGTGCCCGTCGTGCGGGCGGGCGGAGATCGACGTGATCGACGTGGCCCGTCGAGCCATGGAGGCCTTCGGCGACCGCAAGCTGCCGTTGCAGGTCGCCGTGATGGGCTGCGTGGTCAACGGTCCCGGTGAAGCGAGAGAGGCCGATCTCGGCATCGCCGCCGGCAACAAGCGCGGTCACCTGTTCGTGAAGGGCCGCAATGTCGCCGTCGTGCCCGAGAGCGAGATGGTCGAGGCCCTGATCGAATGGGCGGAGTTCATCCACGAGCACGGCACCGAGGCCGCCATCGCCCGGGCCGACACGACCCGCGCGGAGCGGGAGGCCGCCCGCGATCGCGGCCAACTCCTCGACGCCAAGGGCGCCGATGCCAACCGCAGCGAGCAGAAGGTCGAACTGATCCGTCGCCGGGTCGACGAGGGCTGAACCGGTCCCGTGGCTGCTCAGGCGGTCCGGAACACGACCCCCTCGCCGACGAGCGTGACGACCTCGCCCGGCGAGAGGTAGGCCGCAGCGCCCCGGGCGAGTCCGTCGACGCTGCCGTCGACGACCACCAGGATCTCCGGGCCCGCTGCCGTCCATGTCACGGGCCGGCCCGGGGTGACGGTGACCCGCTCGACGGCGAAGTCCGGCACTGGCACCTCGTACCGCTGCCGAGCGTGGTCGAGGGCCACTGGGCGGATCACCGGGTCGTCGAGCGGTTCGAACTCGACCACCTCGAGGAGCGCTTCGACGTCGACGTACTTGGTGGTGAGCCCGCCGCGCAGCACGTTGTCGCTCGAGGCCATCACCTCGACGCCGACGCCGTGGAGGTAAGCATGCAGGTTGCCGGGCCCGAGGAAGATGGCCTGGCCCGGGGCCAGCCGCACCAGGTTGCAGCACAGTGCCACGACGGCGCCGATGTCGTCGGGGTACCGCTCGGTGAGCCGCACGACCCACCGGGCGTCGGGCTCGTCCCGGCCCGCGCACGCGCCGGCCACGGCCCGAGCGATCGCGGCGGCCTCGTCGGCCGGCCGTCGCCACAGCCACTCGACGGCCGTGCGCAGCCCGTCAGGTCCGCGCAGCGCCCCGATGACGGGATCGAGCGCAGGGCAGGCGAGGCCGGCGAGGCGGTCGGCGAGCGGCCCGGGCCGGCGCAGCCCGCACAGCGCGTCGAACGGCTCGAGCGCAACGAGCAGTTCGGGCTTGTGGTTGTCGTCCCGGTACGTGCGGTTCGGCGCGTCGCGGGCGATCCCTGCGGCGTCCTCCCGAGCGAAGCCGGCTTCGGCCTGCGCCTTGGACGGATGCGTCTGCAACGACAGCGGCGCGGCTGCTGCGAGCACCTTGACCAGGTAGGGCAGCGGACCCCCGGCGACCTGCGCGAGCGAACGCTCGACGCCGTCGACCACTGCTCGCGACGGTGCGACGGGATGGGTGCCGAGCCACCACTCGGCCTGCGGGGTGCCGTCGGGCGGCACGCCGAGCAGCGCGGGGATGGCGTCCGTTGCGCCCCAGTCGTAACGCTGTACGGAACCGACCAGCGGCAGCATGGTGCCCGGACGCTAGCGTTCCGGCGCTATGGCGAAGCAGGCCGTTCTCACCCCCCAGGCCACCGACTTCCCCCGCTGGTACCAGGACGTGGTGGCCAAGGCGGGGCTGGCCGACAACGGTCCGGTGCGGGGATCGATGGTGATCCTGCCGTGGGGGTACGCCATCTGGGAGCTCATGCAGGCCGAGATGGACGCTCGCATCAAGGCGGCCGGCGTGCAGAACTGCTACTTCCCGCTGTTCATCCCGGAGAGCTACCTGCGCCGGGAGGCCGATCACGTCGAAGGCTTCGCCCCGGAGTTGGCCGTCGTCACCCACGGCGGGGGCAAGGAACTCGAGGAGCCGGCCGTGGTCCGGCCCACGTCGGAGACGATCATCAACACCTACTTCTCGAAGTGGGTGCAGAGCCATCGTGATCTGCCGCTGCTCGTCAACCAGTGGGCCAACGTGGTCCGCTGGGAGCTGCGCCCCCGGCTGTTCCTGCGCACGACGGAGTTCCTGTGGCAGGAGGGCCACACCTGCCACGCCACGCAGGCCGACGCTGCGGCGTTCGCCGAGCGGATCCTGTGGGAGGTCTACGCCGACTTCATGTGGGAGGTGCTCGCGATCCCGGTGCTGCCCGGCCGCAAGACGGCGCGTGAACGCTTCCCGGGTGCGATCAACACCCTCACGTGCGAAGGGATGATGCGTGACGGCAAGGCCCTGCAGATGGGCACGAGCCACGAGCTCGGGCAGAACTTCGCCAAGGTGTTCGACACGATGTACTCCTCGGCCGCCGGCACGCTCGAGCACGTCTGGCAGACCTCGTGGGGTACCTCGACCCGGATGGTCGGCGGGCTGATCATGTGCCACGGCGACGACGCCGGGTTGCGCCTGCCGCCCAAGGCGGCGCCCCGCCACGTCGTGGTACTGCTGATCAAGGCCGCCGACGGGGCCGGCGAAGCGGCGGCCGTCATCGCCTCCGAATTGCGGCGGGCCGGGTTGCGGGTCGAGCTCGACGACAAGGTCGACACGTCGTTCGGTCGCCGCGTCGTGGACTGGGAACTCCGGGGTGTGCCGGTGCGGGTCGAGGTCGGCCCCCGCGATCTCGCCGAGGGTCGGGTCACGATCGTGCGGCGCGACACCGGCGACAAGCAGACCGTCGGCCTCGATGCCGTCGCCACGGTCGTGCCCGCGCTCGTCGCCGAAGTCGGCCGCTCGCTGTTCGCCGAGGCGTCGGCGAGGCGTGACGCGTCGATCCGTGACGTCACCACCATCGAGGATGCCGCCGGGGCCGCCGAGGAGGCCTGGGCCCGGATCCCGTACCCGGTGCTGATCGCCGGTGACGGGGAAGCCCGGCTGCGAGCCCAAGCGATCACGGTGCGTTGCCTGCGCCGTCCCGACGGCACGCTGCCGTTGTCGGAGCAAGAGCCCGACACCCTCGCCTATCTCGCCAAGGCGTACTGACCGCGCTGCGACGCGGGCGCGGTACGGTCCGGCGGTGACCGAGGGAACCGTTGCGATCGTCGACCGTCGGGCGTGGTGGACGCTGGCGGTCGCCTCGACCGCCGGGTTCATGGTGTCGCTCGAGGTGACGATCATCTCGCTCGCGTTCGGCAAGATCGCCCGGGCCTTTCCGGAGACCTCGGTCGGCACCCTCAGCTGGGTGTTCACCGCCTACAACATCGGGGTCGCTTCGCTGCTGCTGATCTCGGGATGGCTGAGCGACACTCGGGGCCGGCGTCGGTGCTTCCTGGCCGGGCTGGTCGTGTTCGGGGCTGGTTCGATCCTGTCGGGCGTGTCGGTGAGCGCCGGAATGCTCATCGGCGGCCGGCTGGTGCAGGCCGTCGGCGGATCGCTGCTGTTCCCCGCCGGGTTGGCGCTGGTGCTCGAGGCGTTCCCGCCGCAGCGCCGTCAGGCCGCAGTCGGCATCTGGGGAATCTCCGGTGGGCTCGCCGCGGCCGTCGGTCCGACCTTCGGGGCGATGCTCGTCGACGCATTCGGCTGGCGGGCGGTGTTCCTGGTCAACGTGCCGGTGGCCATCGCCGGCGTGGTCGTCGGCCGTTGGGCCCTCACCGAGTCCACTGCCCCGGGGGTGTCGCGGCGCGTCGATCTCGTCGGGATCCCCCTCGCGTCGCTGTCGGTCGGCACGCTCGTGTTGGCCATCGTGCAGGGTGACGAGTGGGGGTACGGCTCGGCGCGCACGCTGACGGCGGTCGCCGTGGCCGTGGTGCTCGCCGCCGGCTTCGTGGCTCGGGCTTCTCGCCACCCGGCACCGCTGTTCGATCTCAGGCTCTATCGGATCCGCTCGTACGCGGTGGGCTCCCTCGGCGCGGTGTTGTTCGCGATCGCGTTCTTCGGATGGCTCGTGCAGCTTCCGAACTTCCTGCAGCAGGCATGGGGGTACTCCGTCCTGCAGGCCGGATTCGCACTCGCCCCCGGGCCGGCGCTCACCACGGTGCTGACCCCGGTGTTCGGTCGCATCGTCGACCGGGTCGGCCACCGGGTGCTCACGGCGGTGTGCTCGGCCGCTGGTGCGATCGGGCTGCTCTGGCCCGCGCTCCTGGCCGACAGCAGCCCGAACTACGTGGTCGCCATCCTGCCCTCGACGTTGCTGCTGGGTCTGAGCGCAGGTACGGGCTTCGCGATCATGGTCGGCGCAACGGTGCGCGACGTCCCGCCGCAGCGTTTCGGCATGGCCGGTGCCGGCCGGACGACGGCGTTCCAGCTCGCAGTGGCGCTCGGGGTCGCGATCGCCGTGGCGCTGGTGGGTCGCCCGCGCACGCCCGAGGCCCTGCTCGAAGGCCACCGGTTGAACTGGCTCGTCGGGGCGGTGCTGCACCTTGCGCTCGCTGCGTTGTTCCTGGCGGCCTACCCTCGGCCGTCGAAACGACCCGCTGTCTGACGGGATCGGATCCCGACGCCCCCCGGGCGGGCCGGGCCGGTATGCTTTCCGGACCCGTGGTGGACCTGGACGCACCAAGGCGTGGGCCGATCGCCCACGCCTTTGTTGTGTCCGGGGTCGGATCGGGAACGAGGAAGGATCGGGCGCCGGCACGGTGTCCGGCAGGTGGATCGACGGCGAGGAGGTGCGAGCGATGAGCGTGGTCGAACGGGTGCGGCCCCTGGTGCTGCCCGTCCTTGCCGATCTCGGCCTCGAGCTGTACGACCTCGAGTACGCCGGTGGCGTCCTGCGCGTGGTGATCGAGCGGCGTGGCGGGGTCGATCTCGACTCGATCAGCCTCGTCACCCGATTGGTCTCGCGGGAACTGGACCACGCAGACCCGATCGCCGGGCGGTACACGCTCGAGGTGTCGAGCCCGGGCCTCGAACGGGTGCTGCGCACGCCGGAACACTTCGCCCGCGTGCTCGGAGGGACCGTTGCGATTCGCACCCATGCGGGCGTCGAAGGCGATCGGCGGGTGCACGGCACCCTGCGAACGGCGGATGAGGACGGCATCGTCGTCGTGCTCGACGAGCCGGCGCTGATGGAGCGGCGGCTGTCGTACGGTGAGATCGAACGGGCCCGCACGGTGTTCGTGTGGGCGGCGGCGCCCAAGCCCGGCAAGGGCCCACGTCCGACCGGACCGGCCCGCCGGATCACGGCCCGGTCAGCGGCGCCCGAAGCGTCGTCGGACGAGGAGTTGGCGGACGACGAGTTCGCAGACGAGATGGCAGACGGGATGCCTGACGAGATGGAGGACTGATGGCTGGCAACATCGACATGGCCGAGGCCGTCCGCATGGTGGCGGCCGACAAGGGCATCTCGGTCGAGACGCTGCTGCAGGTGCTCGCCGATGCGCTCGTGTCGGCCTACAAGCGGCGCCCCGGAGCGGCGGCCGAGGCTGAGGTCCAGATCGACGCGGAGACGATGGACATGCGGTTCATCGCCTACGACGTCGACGAGGACGGCAACTGGGTCAACCCCCGTGACGACACGCCGTCGGACCTCGGGCGGATCGCGGCACAGACGTTCCGTCAGGTGATGAACCAGCGGATCCGCGAGGCCGAGCGCGATCGCAAGTTCGAGGAATACGCGAACCGTGAGGGCGACATCGTCACGGGCATCGTGCAGCAGACCGATGCCCGCTACACGCTGCTCGATCTCGGCCGGGTGGAAGCGTTGCTGCCCAAGGCCGAGCAGGTGGCCTACGAGCACCCCGCATCGGGTGACCGCCTCAAGGCGTACATCGTCGAGGTGCGCAAGACCGCCAAGGGCCCCCAGATCGTGGTCAGCCGCACCCATCCGGGTCTCATCAAGCGGCTCTTCGAGCTCGAGGTCCCCGAGATCGCCGACGGCATCGTCGAGATCAAGGCCTGTGCCCGCGAGCCCGGGCACCGGACGAAGATCGCGGTGTGGTCCAACGATCACAACGTCGATCCCGTGGGCGCGTGCGTCGGGGCCCGGGGTGGTCGGGTCCGCCAGGTGGTGACCGAACTGCGCGGCGAGAAGATCGACATCGTGCCGTTCTCCGAGATCCAGACCGACTTCGTGGCCAAGGCGCTGTCGCCGGCCAAGGTGAAAGAGGTGCGGATCCACGAGGACACCGGTGTCGCCGAGGTGATCGTGCCCGATCACCAGCTGTCGCTGTCGATCGGGAAGGAGGGCCAGAACGCCCGTCTCGCCGCCCGGCTCACCGGTTGGCGCATCGACATCAAGAGCGAGTCGCAACTTGCGGCCGAGGAGGCCGGTGGGTACGGCGAGCGCGAGGAGGGGGTCGAGTACGCCGAGGGCGAGTGGGTGCGCAACGAGGCCGGCGAGATGGAGTTCCATGCCGCCGACGGCACGATCGTGCCCGCCGCCGCATTCGACCAGCAGCCGACCGCGGAGACCGGCGACGCCTGAGCGCGTCCCCCAACGCACCTGTGTGGGGTGCCGTGCCCGTCGGGGCCAGCCGGAACTGCTCCGGCTGGCCGTGCGCGGGGACGACGTCGTCATCGACCGGTCGGCGCCGGGTCGCGGCGCCTGGTTGTGCGCCGATACGACGTCCGAGTGTTTTGGGCGGGCCCGTCGCCGGGCCCTCGCCGCTGCGCTGCGGCGGCCGCTGCCGGCGGGATCCGTGGAAGCCCTTGGTAGGGTCTTCGCTCCGGTACGTGCGGACGTGCCACACTTAGCCGTTGCCCGGCGAGAGCCGAGCGGCACGATGCCGACGAAAGGTTGACCACACGCGTGGCAGGAAAGATCCGGGTCCACGAGCTCGCCAGGGAGCTCGGCCTCACGAACAAAGAGGCGGTCGACCTCTGCAACGTGTTGGGCATCGGGGTGAAGACCCATTCGTCGAGCATCGAGGAGGCGCAAGCCGACCGGGTGCGCCGGAAAGCCGAACGAGATGGCCTCAAGCGGGACCAGCAGCCAGAGGAACCGGTCAAGCCCGCCAAGCCGGGCGCCAAGCCCCGCAAGGGTGACGCCGAGGAGCAGGCGGTCGCCGAGGTCCCCTCCCCGGTCGTCGAGGCCCGGCCCTCCACGGTCGTCGAGGCCCCCGCACCAGTCGTCGTAGCCCCGGGGCCCGTCGTCGAGGCCCCGAAACCGGTCGTCGAGGCCGCGCCGCCGCCCGCCGTGCGGCCCGAACCCGTGCGCACCACCCCTGAGCCGGTGCGCCCGGCTGCCGAGCATCCGGCGGCGGATCGTCCGACCGTCGTCGAGCGCCCGACGCGCGAGCCCGAGCGTCCTGCGCCAGCGCCGGTGCGGCCCGCCGCAACCGCCGAGCCCGGCGAGGGTGATCACCGCGTCATCTCGAGCACGCGGCCCGTGCCGCCGCCCGCTGGTCGGCCCTTGCCGCCGGGGATGCCCCCGGGGGTGCCCCCGCGCCCGGCCGGTCCGCCGCCCGCTGGCCGGCCCTTGCCGCCGGGGATGCCCCCGCGCCCGGCTGGTCGGCCCGCCGGCGGTCCCCCGGCCGGTGGCGTCGCCCAGCGACCCGCTGCGGCCGCGGCGCCGGCGGCTCCGGCCGCGCGCCCCTTGCCGCCGGGGATGCCCCCTCGCCCGGCCGGACCGCCACCCGCCGGTGCTCGTCCGGTGTCGCCGACGGGCAAGCCGATCCCGCCGCCGCCCGTGGCCCGGCCGTTGTCGCCGTCGGGCAAGCCGATCCCGCCGCCTCCCGGCGGTGGTCGCCCGTTGTCCCCGACCGGCCGTCCGATCCCTCCGCCCCCGCGCGGGCCTGGCGGGCCTGGCGCTCGCCCGAGCGGCCCGGGTGGTCCGGGCCGTGGTCCCGGTGGCCCGCGCCCCGGTGGTCCCGGTGGGCCGGGCCGTGGTCCCGGTGGCCCGCGCCCTGGCGGTGGTCCCGGTGGCCCGCGTCCGGGCATGGGCGCCCGCCCCGGTGGTGGCTTCGGTGGCCCGCGTCCGGGTGGTTTCGGTGGCGGTCCCGGTGGCCCGCGTCCCGGCGGTCCCGGCGGCGGCCCCGGTGGTCCCGGTGGGCGTCCGAACTCGCAGCGACGGGCGCCCCGGCGCCCCGGCCGTCGGCGTCGGAACCAGGAGGAGATGACGCCGCAGATGCTGACGTCGTACTCGGCCCGGGATCTCCCGGTTCCCGAGGGGACGATCATCGTCGAGCGGGGGGCGACGGCGCAGGAGATGGCGCCCAAGCTCAACCGGCAGTCGGCCGACGTCATCCGTTTCCTGTTCAGCCAGGGCGAGATGGTGACTGCGACACAGTCGCTCACCGACGAGCAGATCGAGCTCTACGCACTCGAGCTCGGCGCCGACGTGCTGCTCGTCGATCCGGGCCAGCAGCAGGAGATGGAGCTGCAGGCCCTCTTCGACGACGAAGACGACGACGACCCCGAGCATCAGGCGGGGCGGCCACCGGTGATCACCGTGATGGGCCACGTCGACCACGGCAAGACGAGCCTGCTCGACCGGATCCGGTCGGCCAACGTCGTCGCCGGGGAGGCCGGTGGCATCACCCAGCACATCGGTGCGTACCAGGTCCTGCACGAAGGCCGGCCGATCACCTTCATCGACACACCTGGCCACCAGGCGTTCACGAAGATGCGCGCCCGTGGCGCGCAGGTCACCGACATCGTCGTGCTCGTGGTGGCCGCCGATGACGGCGTCATGCCCCAGACGATCGAGGCGATCAATCACGCCAAGGCCGCCGAGGTACCGATCGTCGTGGCGGTCAACAAGATCGACAAGGCCAATGCCGACCCGCAGCGGGTGATGAGCCAGCTCGCCGAGCACGAACTCGTGCCCGAGAGCTGGGGCGGCGACACGATCATGGTCGAGATGTCCGCCCTGCAGAATCTCGGGGTCGACGATCTGCTCGAGCAGCTGCTCGTGGTCTCCGAGCTCGAGGAACTCATGGCGAACCCGACGGGGCGGGCCAAGGGCATCGTGCTCGAAGCCAACCTCGACGTCGGCCGGGGTCCGGTGGCCACCGTGCTGATCGACAAGGGCACCTTGAAGATCGGCGACCCGATCGTCGCCGGCCAGGCCTGGGGTCGGGTGCGGGCGATGATCGACGACAAGGGCAAGCAGGTCCGTGAGGCCGGCCCCTCGTCGCCGGTGCAGGTGCTCGGTCTGTCCTCGGTCCCGGGCGCCGGCGACGAGTTCCGCGTGGCGCCCGATGAGCGCACGGCCAAGACCGTCGGCGAAGCCCGCGAGCAGACCAACCGCCTGAAGAACCAGCGCGGCGACGCCCGGGTGCAAAAAGGCGTCCGCCTCGAAGCGGTGTTCGACCAGCTGCAGAAGGGCGAGCTGGCCACCCTCAACCTCGTGCTCAAGGCCGACGTGCAGGGCTCGCTCGAAGCGCTCACCGAAGCGCTGCGCAAGCTCGAACGCGACGACGTGAAGCTGGCGTTCGTGCACCGGGGCGTCGGCGGCATCACCGAGAACGACGTGATGCTGGCTGCCACCACCAACGCCACGATCATCGGCTTCAACGTCCGGCCCGACCGCAAGAGCCGGGAGCTCGCCGAGGCCGAGGGCGTCGATGTACGCAGTTACGACGTGATCTACCAAATCCTCGATGACATCGCGAAGGCGATGGTGGGCATGCTCGCCCCGGAATTCGAGGAGGTCGTCACCGGCGAGGCCGAGGTCCGCGAGATCTTCCGGGTGCCGCGCGTCGGGTCCATCGCCGGGTGCTACGTCCGTCATGGAGCGATCACCCGTGGCTCCAAGGTGCGGTTCCTGCGGGAGGGAACGGTCATCTGGAAGGGTTCCATTGCGTCGCTGCGGCGCTTCAAGGACGACGTCCGGGAGGTCCGCGAGGGCTTCGAATGCGGCATCGGCCTGACCGACTTCCAGGACCTCAAGCAGGGCGATCTCATCGAGACCTACGACGAGCGGGAGCTCGCCCGCGCCTGATGCACGCCTGCGTGCTGCGGATGGAGATCCTGGTCGGCCACAGCCGATCCTTGAAGGACAAACGACAAGTGGTGCGGGCCCTGCTCGACGGGGCTCGCGCCCGGTTCGGGGTGGCGGCCGCTGAGGTCGACCACCAGGACACCTGGCAGCGCGCCGGGCTGGCGTTCGCCGTGGTGGGCGCCGGCGCCGGTCACGTCGACGACGTCCTCGGCGCCGTCGAGGCCTGGGTGTGGTCGCATCCCGAGATCGAGGTGACGATCCACGAGCGGGTGTGGTGGGAGGACCGGTAGCGTCTCGGGTCCATGTCCCGCCCTCGCCGCCCCCGCCGGCCCGCGTCGCCGACGCAGGTCCCGCGCACCGCTCGGCTCAACGAGCTCGTGCGCGAGATCCTCGGTGAGGAGCTCGAGCGCATCGGCGACGAGCGGCTCGAGATGGTGTCGATCACCGCGGTCGACGTCGACGCGGACCTGAACCGGGGGATCGTCTACTTCGACTCGCTCGCCGGTGCCGACGGCGACGAGGAGGTGCTCGAAGCCTTCGCCGAGCTCCGGGTTCGTCTCCAGGGGGCGCTCGGCCGCCAGATGCGGGCTCGCAAGACCCCCATCCTCGACTTCCGGCCCGACGAGGTGCTGCGCTCGGCCGAGCGGATCGACGACCTGCTCCGCTCGTTGCCCCCGGTGCGCGACCACGACGGGCAGCCCGAGCAGGACGGCGACCCTGGCCCGGCGTAAGCCCCCTACGGTCCACGGGCTGTGCGTCGTCGACAAGCCCGCCGGGATGACCAGCCACGACGTCGTTGCGGTCGTGCGCCGCGCCCTGGGCGAGCGGCGCGTCGGTCACGCCGGCACCCTCGACCCGGACGCCACCGGCGTGCTCCTCGTAGGCGTCGGCTCGGTCACCCGGGTGCTGCGGTTCGTGCAGGAACTCCCCAAGACCTACACCGGTCAGGTCGTGCTCGGAATCGAGACCAGCACCCTCGACGCCGCGGGCGAGGTGACCGCCCGCCACGACCTGTCGAAGTTCGGTGTCGAGGACGCCCGCCGCGTGGTCGCCGAGCACCTCACCGGGCCGATCCTGCAGGTGCCGCCGATGGTGTCGGCGCTCAAGGTCGGGGGCCGGCGCCTCCACGAGCTCGCTCGTGAGGGCATCGAGGTCGAGCGAGCCCCGCGACCGGTCACCGTCCACCGTTTCGACGTCGAACCTGGGCCCGAGCCAGGCGTGCTGGCGATCGACGTCGTGTGCTCGTCGGGCACCTACGTGCGCTCCCTCGCCGCCGACCTCGGTCGGTTGCTCGGCGGCGGTGCCCACCTGCGCAACCTGCGGCGCACGGCGATCGGCAGCTTCATCGTGAGCGAGGCCCGGCCGCTCGACGACCTCGTGCTGCTCCCGCCCGCCGAGGCGATGCGGGACCTGCCGGCGACGGTGGTCGACGACCGGGGGGCGCTCGACGTTGCGCATGGCCGGCCGCTGCCCCGGCCGAGCGGCGACGGTCCGTGGGCGGTGGTCGGGCCCGACGGCGCCCTGCTCGCGGTGTACGAGGCGGCCGGCGATCGGGCGAAACCGGCCGTGGTGCTCGCCGCCGGGTAACTTCGCCGCCCGTGCTGGTCCTGCAAGACACCGATCCGGCTGATCCCCCCGCCGCCGGCTCGGTCGTCACCATCGGCGCCTACGACGGCATCCACCTCGGTCACCGAGCGGTGATCGACCGGGTGCGGGTCCTGGCCGGCGAGCGGGGGCTCACCTCGGCGGTGGTCACCTTCGATCGACATCCTGCGTCGGTGGTCCGCCCGGCGTCTGCGCCCCGGCTGCTCACCGATCCCGAGCAGAAGCTGGAGCTGCTGGCCGCGACCGGCGTCGACCGCACCGTCCTGGTGCGCTTCGACGAGCGGCGGGCGTCGGAGACCCCGGAGGACTTCGTCGCCGGCGTGCTCGTGGAGCGGTTGGCCACCAAGCTCGTCGTGGTCGGCGAGGACTTCCACTTCGGCAGCCAGCGGCGCGGCAACGTGGCGCTGCTGCGCGAGCTCGGCCCCCGATACGGGTTCGAGGTCGCGCCGGTGGAGCTGCTCGCCCGCGTCGACGGCGTCGACGAGCCGGTGTCGTCCACGGCGATCCGCCGAGCGCTCGCCGGGGGAGAGGTGGATGTAGCGTCCCGCCTGCTGGGCCGCCCGTTCGAGGTGCGGGGCACCGTCGTGACTGGCGATCAGCGGGGCCGCACGCTCGGCTTCCCGACGGCCAACGTCGAGATCCCGAACCAGATCTGCCTTCCGGCCGACGGGGTGTACGCCGGCTGGTACGAACGCCCCGACGGTTCGGTCCACCCGTGCGCAGTGAACCTGGGTCGCCGCCCCACGTTCTATGCCCACGCCGATCACTCGCTGCTCGAAGCACACCTGCTCGATGCCGACGTCGATCTCTACGGGGAATCGGCCAAGGTGCGGTTCGTGGCGTTCCTGCGCAGCGAGCGCAAGTTCGCCGGCATCGACGCGCTGGTGCAGCAGCTGCGCAGCGACATCGCGGCGACGCGTCGCACCCTCGGGATCTGAGCAGCCGGCGGGCGCGGTAGCGTCGCCGCATGGGGGAGCGGGACGCCGTCTCGGCCGAGGGTGAATGCATCGAGCTGCTCTCGCAGTTGATCCGTAACGCCTGCGTGAACGACGGCACGGTCTGCTCGGGCTTCGAGCAGCGATCGGCCGACGTGCTCACCGGGGTGCTCGAGGGGACGGGCGTCGACCTGCAGCGCTTCGAGCCGGAGCCGGGGCGTACCTCGGTCGTCGCCCGGGTGCCCGGCCGTGTGCCCGGTGCGCCGTCGCTGGCCCTGGTCGGCCATACCGATGTCGTGCCCGTCTCCGTCGACGGCTGGCGGGAGGACCCCTTCGGCGGCGAGGTGATCGACGGCGAGGTGTGGGGGCGGGGTGCGGTCGACATGCTCAACCAGACGACGACGATGACCGTCGCCGTGCGCCGCCTGCTCGCGACCGGATGGCGGCCCCGGGGTGATCTCGTGCTCGCGCTCGTCGCCGACGAGGAAGCCGGGTCGGTGCACGGCGTCGAGTGGCTCCTCGAACACGAACGTGAGCACCTGTGGGCCGACCACGTGCTCACCGAGGTGGGCGGTCCGGTGCGGCGCCACGGCGATGCCGTCCACGTCGACGCCCACGTCGGGGAGAAGGGCGGCGCCGGGTTCGTCGTGCACGTGCACGGTACGCCTGGGCACGGTTCGATGCCGTTCGGCGCCGACAACGCGCTCGTGCGCGCCGCGGCGGTCGTGCAGCACCTCGCAGCGCTCCCGCCGTACCGCGACCTGGGCGGGCTGTGGCCCTCGTGGGTGGCGGCGCAGGGGTTCGACCCGGCGCTGTCGGGCGCGCTGGTCGATCCCGACCGAGTGGACGCCGCGCTGGCGTCGCTCCCGCCCGACGCCGCCCGACGCGCGCACGCGTGCTGCCACGCGACCTTGTCGCCCAACGTGATCCGGGGTGGCGGCAAGCGCAACGTCGTCCCCGACCACGTGGTGGTCGAGGTGGACATGCGGCTGCTCCCGGGCGACGATCCCGAAGCGGCCCTCCAACGGGTGGAGGACTGGCTGGCGCCCTTCGGGTCCCAGGTGGTGCTCGAGCGTCAACGGCGCGGCGAGGGCACGGTGTCGCCCACCGACACCGAGCTGTGGCGGGTGCTGGGAGCGGCCGCCGCGGCGGTCCATCCGGGCGCAACGCTGTTGCCGGCGCTGTTCGTCGCGGCGACCGACGCCCGCTTCTACCGCCGGCGCGGCGCGGTCGCCTACGGCTTCAACGTGCTGTCCGACGCGATCACCCCGGAGCGGTACTGGTCGATGTTCCACGGCAACGACGAGCGCATCGACGTCGAGAGCCTGCGGTTGTCGGTCCAGGCCTGGGAGCTGGTGCTGCGCGGCTTCCTGTCCTGATCGCGGTGCGCTACGACGTCGGCCAGATCAGGCTGCCGTCGGGGGCGAACACGCCTTTGCCGAGCGCCTCGTCGAACGTGCCGTCGGTCTTGGGTCGGGCGCTGAAGACGCCCGCGGCCAGGTACACGTCGACCTGCTTGACCAGGTCGGTCCCGTCGACCACACCGACCCCCTGACCCTTGGGGGTGGAGTCGGCCACGATCTTGGACTCGACCTTCCAGCGGTACCGCTCGCCAGCGTCGGACAGGAAGTTCTTGTTGCCGCCGGCGGTGATCAGCTTGAAGCTGATCGTGACCGCCTCGTCAGGGTTGGCGATGGCGTCGGCCATGCCCTTGCGGGTTGCCCGCACGAAGTCCTGTGCGGCCGTCGGGTGCTCCGTGAGGAACTTGCGGTTCGTGTAGATGACCCCGAACGAAGCGGGTATGCCCTCCTTGGCCGGGTCGAACACGCCGTAGGTGACGCCGGTGGTGTCGAGCTGGCCTGGCTCGTTCGACTTGTAGACCGGCAGCGCATCGATCGGCAGCTTCCAGTGCGCCTTGGGATCGAAACCGTCGAGGATCACCTCCTTGGTGTCCGCCTTGTGCTTCACCCCGGCCTTGGCCAGCATCGCCACCTGCGACGGCGGGAGGGCGCCCTTCACCCCGATCGTCTTGCCCTTCAGGTCGGCCAGGCTCTTGATCCCGTTCTCCGGCTTGTAGAGCAGGGCGTCGACGCCGACCTTGCCGTCGTGCACCACGGCGACGAGATCGGCGCCGTCCTTGTTGAAGGTGAGCATCTCGACGTACGAGCCCGCCGAGGCGAACTGCGCCTGGTTGGCGGCCACGAGCGGGTAGTTGGCCGTCGAGAACGACGAACGGATCTCGACGTCGAGGCACATCGTCGTGAAGTACCCCTTCTCCTTGGCGACGACCGCGTCGACGATCCCGGCTGCGGCAGCGAAGTCGAACCCCGAGAGGTAGGTGATCTTGCCGGCCTTGCGGTTGGCCGCACACCGCTCGGGCGAGATCCCCGACGCGCTCACCCCGGCCGTCGTCGCCGACGGCGCGGTCGTCGCGACCGTTGCGCCGCTGCTCGACGCCGGGCTGCTCGACGCCGGGCTGCTAGCGGTCGGGGTGCTGTCGTCGCCGCAGGCGGTGAGCAGCATCCCGGGCAGCGCCACGAGCGCGAGTGCGGCGTACCGAAGGGGTCGGTTCATGTCCAGAACCTACCGACCGGGTTCCGGTCGACCCAATCCACTCACCCGCTCGGCGAGGCCGACGAGGCCGAGCCCGGCCAGACCGAGCGCTCCCATCGTGAACGTCGCCCCCCACACCTGTGGCGCGGCGTTGAAGTTGATCCCCTGCTTGATGGCCCACCCGAGACCCTCGTCGACGAGCGCAAACCACTCGCCGAGCGCTGCGCCGATGAGCGACAACCCGATCGCCGTGCGGGCGGCGGCGAACAGATAGGGCACGGCGTGCGGGACCCGGAGCCGCCACAGCACCTCCCACCAGCGGGCGTCCACGCTGCGCAGCAACTCGAGGGTGTCGGGGTCGACCGAGCGAAGGCCGCTCGCGGCGCCGAACAGGAACGGCACGAAGCACACGAGCGCCGTGATGACCACGATCGGGCCGAGCCCGGGGCCGAGCCAGAGCACGATCGCCGGGGCGTATCCGATGATCGGGGTGACCTGGACGAGCGTCGCCACCGGTGCCACGGCACGGTCGACGACCCGCAGGTGCGCCATCGGCACGGCGATCACGGCGCCCGCCAGCGCTCCGACGGCGAGCCCGATCCCGGCCTCCCGCGCGGTGGCCCACCCGTTGCGCGCGAAGAACCCGGGATTGGAGGCCATGTCCGACACGATGCGCGACGGCCGGGGCAGTGCGAAGGCTTTGATGTCGAACGCCACGACGGCGAGTTCCCACAGGCTGAGGAACCCGACGATGCCGGCCAGCGGCGCCACCACGAGCGCCACCCGGCCCAGCGAGCGGCCCACGGCGCGATCCGGCGAGCGGCTCACGGCACCATCGCCTCGTGGAGCGCCCGGCGGATGGTGGCGACGTGCCCGAGGAACGCCACGGAGTCCTCCTGGGCCTCGTGGCGAGGCCGGTCCAGCCCGATCGTCTCGACCGCAACGATCCGGCCGGGCCTCGGGGCCATGACCACCACGCGGTCCGAGAGCATCACCGCCTCCGGGATCGAATGCGTGACGAACACGATCGTCGACCGGTGATGGGACCACAGCCGCAGGAGCAGGTACCGCATCTCGGCCCGGGTGATCTCGTCGAGCGCTGCGAACGGCTCGTCCATCAACAGCACCGGGGCGCCGAGGGCGAAGGCCCGCACCAGGCTGACGCGTTGGCGCATCCCTCCGGAGAGCTGGCGGGGCCGGGCGTCGAGGAAGTCCCCGAGGCCGACCTCGCGCAGCAGGTCGTCGATCGCAGCATCGTCGAGGACGGGGTGCTGCTCGGCCCCCCGGTTCACGCGCACGAGCAGCCGGGCGTTGTCGCGCACCGAACGCCAGCCGAGCAACGCCGGGCTCTGGGGTGCGAGCGCGAACGACTTCGCCGCACGTGCCACCAGCGGGTCCTGCCCGTCGACGCGCAACGAGCCGTGGTCGGGTGCGAGCAGACCACCGACGAGCCGCACGAGGGTCGACTTCCCACAGCCGCTCGGTCCGATCAGACTGACGATCTCGCCCCGGGCGATGGACAGGTCCACACCGGCCAGCGCCACCACCGGGCCGCGCCGGGTGTCGAAGGCCTTGGTCACCTGCTCGACCTCGACGAACCCGGGCATCGCGGTGACGGTAGTTCGGAGCGGGTCGCTGCTAACCTTTCAGGGTCCGTCGCGGCCCCGGCTGCGGCGCGATGCACGTCCGGTGCCGCCGGGGGTGCGCTCCTTTCTCGAACGTTCTCGGAAGGACGTCATGCCGAAGCAGTCCACCATCGAGGCCAACCGCCTCCACGCGTCCGACACCGGATCCCCGGAGGTGCAGATCGCCCTCCTGACCGATCGGATCAACCAGCTCACCGAGCACCTGAAGCTCCACAAGAAGGACCACCACTCCCGGCGAGGCCTGCTCATGCTGGTCGGCCGGCGGCGACGAATGCTCGACTACGTGCGAGCCACCGACGTAGAGCGGTACCGGGCCATCGTGGCCAAGCTCGGCCTGCGACGCTGACACTCTCCCCGACGGGCGGCCTTCCGGCCGCCCGTCGCCATAGGTAACCCGCTCCGGGCAGACCGGATCGGTTGCCGGTCGCCTCGGCCCCGCCCCCGTGGGACCCCGCCGACTGGGAACCGGCCGTCCGCCCCGACTCCGCCCGGATCGACCGGGCGCGAAAGGACCCGTATGTCCGACCAGATCCGCCACGCTGCCGTCTCCGGCCCCGTGACCGGCACCGCCAAGACCTTCACCTTCGAGACCGGCAAGCTCGCACCGCAGTCGATGGGGGCCGTGCTGGCCACCATCGGCCAGACGACCGTGCTCGCCACCGCCAATGCCGCCAAGTCGGTGCGCGATGGCATCGATTTCTTCCCGCTCACCGTCGACGTCGAGGAGCGGGCCTACGCGGCCGGCAAGATCCCCGGCTCCTTCTTCCGCCGGGAGGGTCGCCCGACCGAGCTGGCGATCCTCACCTGCCGCCTCACGGACCGGCCGCTGCGGCCGGCGTTCCCGGACGGCTTCCGCAACGAGACCCAGATCGTGCTCACGATCATCGGGGCCGACCAGGTCAACCCGCACGATGTCGTGGCGATCAACGCCGCGTCGGCTGCGCTGATGGTGTCGGGGATCCCCTTCGACGGGCCGATCGGCGCCGTGCGCGTCGCCTACAGCCAGGAGGGGGACTGGATCCCGCATCCCACCTTCGACGAGGGTGACGCCGCCACGTTCGAGCTCGTCGTCGCCGGCCGTGAGCTCGACAACGGCGACGTCGCCGTGATGATGGTCGAAGCGGGCGGTACGGAGAAGGCGTTCACCTACTTCGCCGCCGGGGCCCCCGCGGTCACCGAGGACGTCATCGCCGAGGGTCTCGAGTCGTCCAAGAAGTGGATCAAGGAATCGATCGCCCTGCAGCGCCAACTCGTGGCGCAGGCCGGCTCCCGCCCGCCGATGCAGTACACCCCGGTGCTCGACTACGGCGACGACGTGTTCGCCGCTGTCGAGGCCCAGGCCGGCTCGGCGCTGTCCGCTGCGGTGGCGATCGCCGGCAAGGCCGAGCGCAACGCCGCCACCGACGCTGCGAGCGCCTCGGCCGTCGCGGCGCTGGCCGGGCAGTTCCCCGGCCGCGAGAAGGAGATCAAGGAGGCGGTCCGCAGCCTCACGAAGAAGCTGGTGCGCAAGCGGATCGTCACCGAAGGGGTGCGCATCGACGGTCGGGGGCCGCGCGACCTGCGGCCGGTGTCGGCCGAGGTCGGCCTGCTGCCCACGGCCCACGGCACCGGGCTGTTCCAGCGCGGTGAGACCCAGGTGCTGAACGTGGCCACGCTGGCCATGCCCCGCATGAACCAGCTGCTCGACACCCTCACGCCGGACACCACCAAGCGCTACCTGCACCACTACAACATGGCGCCGTGGGCCAACGGCGAGGTCGGCCGGGTCGGGTCCCCGAAGCGGCGTGAGATCGGCCACGGTGCGCTCGCCGAGCGGGCCTTGCTGCCGGTCGTGCCGTCGCAGCAGGAGTTCGCCTACACGCTGCGGCTCGTGTCCGAGGTGCTGTCCTCCAACGGGTCGACATCGATGGGCTCGGTCTGCGCGTCGTCGCTGTCGCTCATGGATGCCGGTGTGCCCATCAAGGGCGCCGTGGCAGGCATCGCCATGGGTCTCGTGTACGAAGGTGGCGCTTACACCACCCTCACCGACATCCTCGGTGCCGAGGACGCGTTCGGCGACATGGACTTCAAGGTCGCCGGCACCGCCGAGGTGGTCACCGCCCTGCAGCTCGACACCAAGATCGACGGCATTCCGGCCGATGTCCTGGGCGCTGCGCTTCAGCAGGCTCGCGAGGCCCGCCTGGCGATCCTCGAGGTGATGAACGCTGCGATCGCCGGACCCCGCACCGAGTTGGCGGCGTCGGCCCCGAAGATCGTGAGCTTCACGATCCCGATGGACAAGATCGGTGAGGTGATCGGGCCGAAGGGCAAGGTCATCAACTCGATCCAGCAGGAGACCGGCGCCGACATCGCCGTCGACGACGACGGGGTCGTCGGCACGGTCACCATCGGCTCGATCGATTCGGCCAAGGTCGCCGAGGCCCGCCGCCAGATCGAGCTGATCGTGAACCCGCCCACCGCCAAGGTCGGCGAGATCCACACCGGGCGCGTGGTGAGCATCACGAAGTTCGGGGCGTTCGTGAACATCCTCCCGGGCCGTGACGGCCTGGTCCACATCTCCAAGCTCGGCAAGGGCAAGCGGATCAGCAAGGTGGAGGACGCGCTCGAGCTCGGCCAGACCCTGCAGGTCCGCGTCGACGACATCGACCCGAACGGCAAGGTAAGCCTGTCGCCGTGCGGCGAGGACTGGGAAGCCGCTGGCGGCATCACCAACGAGCCGGCGGTCGCGCTCGCAGCGTCCGACGGCGTGGAGACCGTGTCGTTCGAGGAGTCCTTCGACGCCGAGATCGCCGGGCAACTCGGCGACCTGGGCCCCGGCGGCATCGCCGGTGGTTCCGACGGCGGCCGGGGTGGTCGTGAGCCCCGCGAGGCTCGCGACGGGGGCCGGCGCCGCCGCCACCGGTGAACCCGGACGGCGCGGGCGTCGCAGCGACCACGCTGCCCTCGGGGTTGCGTGTCGCGTCCGAGAACGTCCCCGGCGCCCGCTCCATCTCGGTCGGGGTGTGGGTGGGCGTCGGCAGCCGAGACGAACCCGACGAACTTGCCGGGGTGTCCCACTTCCTGGAGCACCTGTTGTTCAAAGGGACCGCCGAGCGGTCGGCGCGCGACATCTCCGTCGCCATCGATCGTCTCGGCGGTGACCTGAACGCCTTCACGGGCAAGGAGACGACGTCGTTCTACGCCCGGGTGCCGGCCGGGCATCTGCACGACGCCGTCGCCGTCCTCGGTGACGTGCTCACCCGACCGGCGCTGCGGGACGACGACATCGACAACGAGCGGCAGGTGATCCTCGAGGAGTTGGCGATGGACGCCGACAACCCCGAGGACCGCGTCCATACGCTGGTCGAGGCGTCGCTGTTTCCCCGCCATCCGCTCGGTCGGGAGACCGCCGGGCTCGTCGAGACGGTGGAGGCGCTACGACCCGATGATGTCCGGGCGTTCTTCGGCCGGTGGTACCGGCCGGCCAACATGGTCGTCGCGGCGGCCGGCGCGCTCGAACACGCCGAACTGCTCGACGCCGTCGTCGGCCAGTTCGGTGCCGCCGAGGGCGGTGAGCGCCCCGAACGGCGCCGGCCGGGATCGCCGCTGCGGCCGGTGGCGGCGCTGCGCCGCCGCACCGGGCAGGTCAACCTGGCGCTCGGATTCCGGGCGGTGCCCCGGGAGCATCCCGATCTCGAGGCGCTCGAGGTCGCCAACCACGTGCTCGGCGGAGGGCTCACGAGCCGGCTGTTCGAGGAGGTGCGCGAGCGCCGCGGCCTGGCGTACGCCGTCTATTCCTCGACGGCGGCCTACGCCGACGCCGGGAGCCTCGTGGTGTACGCCGGTACGAGTCCCGACCACGTCGACGAGGTGCTCGACGTCGTGGCCCGCGAGGTGGCGTCGATCGCGGCCGGCGGGGTCACCGCCGAGGAACTTGACGTCGCCGTGGGATCGCTGGTGGGCGCGTTCGTGCTCGGGCTCGAAGACCCCGGCAGCCGGATGGCCCGCCTCGGCGGGTCGCTGTCGGTCCGGGGGGCCGTGCGCTCCGTCGACGAGCAGGTTGCCCGCTACCGGGCGGTGGATGCCGCAGCGGTGGCCCGGGTCGCGGGGGCCGTGCTCGCCGGCCCGCGCTGCATCGCCTCGGTCGGTCCATGGGGTCGGGCGTCGCTCCAGCGGTGGGCCTCCTGACGTGTGGCGCGGGCGTCGAGACGCGGTCGGGCCGGTCCCGGTCGAGTTCCGTTTCTTCGACGCGCCGGCTTGGGGGGCGTTCAACCGGTTGCTGCGCAAGCGCATGATCCGCGCCGGGGTGACCGGCCGCGTCGAACCCCCCGGGGTCCTCGTGACCGACGACGGCGAACGGCTGTCGCTGCTGAGCCTGGCCCAGGCCTGCAATGCCGCACCTGCTCGCCGATGGGCGGGCCTCGTCGATGCGCACCTCGCACCGCTGGTGGCCGGGCCACTCGCCCCGGTCGATCCCACCGAGGCGCGCCGGCTGTTGAAGGTCCGCCTCGTTCCCGACGATCTCGAGCCCGACGTGTCGGTCCCGTACGCCACGGGAGTCCTGGCCGGGTTGGTGCTCGACCTTCCCCGGACCGTCGTCGGGGTGCGCCCGGCCCAGCTCGACGACTGGGGTCTGTCGCTCGACGAGGCTTGGGCGCTCGCGTGGTCCAACGTCGGCGCAGAGCCGCGACCTGAGGAGCTCGAGCGGCTGTCGATCGACGGCGCCGAGGTCGTCTCGGTCTACGGCGACAGCTTTTTCACGGCGTCGAAGGTCGCGTTCCTGCCCCGCGTGATCGGCCCGATCGGCTCGGCGGGCGCGCTGGTCACGATCCCTCGCCGGCACACCCTGCTCGCTCACGTCCTGGGCAACGGCCCGGCCAACGCCGCGCTCGCCCCGATGGTGCTCAACACCCGGCGCCTCCACGTCGACGGACCGGGGTCGATCAGCCCCCACCTGTACTGGTGGGTCGACGGCTCCCTCGTCTGGGTGCCGGCTGCGGTCGACGACGACGGGCGCATCGAGGTCTACCCGCCGCCCGGGCTCGCCGAACAACTCTGAGCGAGCACGCCGATCAGGGGCCGATACGGGTGGCTCGCAGCGCCGCAACCGCACCGGGTGGGCCCTCGAGGGTCACCTCGGCGGCGCCGGTGCGCCCGAAACACCACAGGAACAGCTCGGGGACGGGGCCCCGCACGGTGACCCGGGCACCGGACGCGATCGGCGTGGCGTCGATCGACGCACCGTCGGGCCGTTCCAGGCGGACACGAAGGGGTCGGGCCCGGGCGACGAGCACCGGTGCGCTCACCTTCAGCCGGCGCCACAGCGCCGCGTCGAGGGCCGGGTCCACCGGTCGGGGGCCCAGGCCGTTGGCCCGGCGGAGGTCCTCGTGGTGGACGAAGAACTCGTGCACGTTGCCCGATTCCCGTGCGCCCGGCAGCCCGAGCGGCAGCAGCGGCATGCCGGCGCGCAGGATGCCGACGAGCACGCCGAACGGGATCCGTTGTCGAGCGGACCGTTCGCGCCGCGCCGTGATGCCGTGCAGCGCCGGGAGCACGAGCCCGGGGAGGGCGGTGACGTCGTGCTCGCGCACCCATACGTGGGCGAGCAGGTCGTACACCGTCCAGCCGGTGCACAGCGTGGGCGCGTCGGGGCCGAGTCGTTCGGCGAGATCGAGCATGGCGGCCCGCTCGGCCATCGCGACGCCTGGCACGCCTGCGACGCTACCGTCCCAGCCCATGCAGCGACGCGTGGGTGTGTTCGGGGCCGCAGGACGTATGGGCCGGATGGTGTGCGCAGCGGTGGCCGGCGACCCCGAACTCGATCTCGTCGCCGCCATCGATCCGTTCGCCGCCGGCACCACCGTGGAGGGATGCACGGTGGTGGCCGAGGCCGGGCAGGCCACCGCGTTCGACGTCGCGATCGACTTCACCGTCGCCGACGCGGCCCGGGCCAACCTCGCCTGGTGCGCGGCGAGCGGCGTCCATGCCGTCGTCGGCACGACGGGCCTCTCGGAGGCGGACCTCGACGTGATCCGCGCGAGCCTCACCCGCTCGAACTGCCTGATCGCGGCGAACTTCGCGATCGGTGCCGTGCTGATGATGCGTTTCGCCGAATTGGCGGCACCGTTCTTCGCCACCGCGGAGATCATCGAGTTCCACCACGACGCCAAGGTCGACGCGCCGTCGGGCACGGCGACGACCACGGCGGCCCGCATGGCCCGCGCCTCCGCCGACTGGGCGCCCGACCCCACGCGTCACGAGGTGCTTCCCGGGGCGCGCGGCGGGCTGGGCCCGGCGGGCATCCGGGTGCACGGGGTGCGGATGCGGGGCATGTTCGCCCATCAAGAGGTGGTGCTCGGCACCGAAGGCCAGACGCTCACGATCCGCCACGACACCTTCGGGCGGGACTGCTACGCCCCCGGCATCCTGCTCGCCTGCAAGCGCATCGACGGGCTCCCCGGGCTGACCCTCGGCCTCGACGGCGTCCTGGGCCTGTGAGCGCGCCGCGATGACCCGCTGGGCCGACACCCCGGGCGCCGCGACGGGCGACGCCTACGACGCGAGGTTCCGGGCGCTCGCCGACGCCGGCCACCACGTCCACGGGGAGGCCGACCTCGTCGCGTCGTACGGGCCGCGCCGCGTGCTCGACGCCGGATGCGGCACGGGCCGGGTCGCGATCGAACTGGCCCGCCGCGGTAGCGAGGTGCTCGGGGTCGACGTCGATCCCCGGATGCTCGACACGGCTCGGGCGAACGCGCCGACCCTGCGGTGGGTGCTCGGCGACCTGGCCACCGGCCTCGCGTCCGAGGGGCCCTTGTCGGGCGAACTCGGAGCGCTGCGCTTCGACGTGGTGGTCGCAGCGGGCAACGTGCTGATCTTCGTTGCGCCGGGCACGGAGGCCGCTGTCGTGGCCACCTGCGCCGGGGCGCTCGCACCGGGCGGCCGGTTCGTCACCGGGTTCCAGCTGCGTCCCGGCGGCTACGGGCTCGGCGGGCCCGAGGGTCTCGACGCCCACGCCCGCGCCGCCGGCCTCGTGCTCGAGGACCGCTGGGGGACGTGGGAGCGGGCGCCCTACACCGGTGGGGACTACGCCGTGAGCGTGTTCCGGGCCGGGTGACCGGGCCGCGACCAGCAGCCGCCCGGCCACCCGGCCACGGGTCTGCGGTCAGCGGTAGGCGGCCGAGGTGCCGTGCCGGCGGGCGAGTTCGCCCTTCAGTGCCGGGATTCCGCCGGTCGTGACGAGCCGGTGGGCCGAGAGCAGATCGCGCTGGGCGCGGACCTTGCCGGCGAAGGCTTCGGCGCACAGCTCGGGTTCGAGGTTGGCCGCTGCCAGGATCGCGCCGGCGCCGCCGAGCATCCCGGCATAGGCGAGCAGCGCGGCCGAGCCGACGTAGATCGGCTTGGCGAACGCCGCGAGCTCCTCGAGGAGGCGGGTGGGATCGCCGCTGGAGTCCTTCAGCCCGGCCACCTTGAGCGCCTTGAGTTCGTCGAGGCCGATCCCGGGTGCCGACTGGGCCGGGTAGTGATACGCCAGCACCGGCATCGAGCCGGCTGCGCCCACCACCTCGCCGTAGAACTCCCGCACGTCGCCGTGGTGGGGCGACAGTACGAGCGCGGCGCTCGCGCCGTGCTGGGCGGCACGTCGGGTGAGGCTCGGGACGCTCACGCCCGCCGGCAGGTTGCCGGTGCCGAGGATCACTGGCACGCTGGCGCCGACGGAGGCCTTCACGGCGTCGAGCAGATCGAGGCGCTCCTTCGTGCCGAGGTGGGAGGCCTCGCCGGTGGTGCCGGCGACGATCACGGCGCTCACCCCACGGTTGACGAGATGCGCCGCATGGCGTGCGGTGGCCTCGGGGTCGACGTGTCCGTGGTCGTCGAACACCGTGACCAGCGCGACGCCGACCCCGGTGAACACCGGTCCGTTGTTGGGCATCAGGCAGAACCCCTTTCCGCTCGGTTGAACGAACAAGGCCGGTGCCGCAAGGGCACCGGCCTCGTCGAGATTGCTGTGCTCCGCAGGCGCTGCGGGACCAGAGGCTGCTCGTCGGTCACCAGGCTCCCCTCGGCATGGAGGCACCGTAGCGCCGCTCCGACCGGCTGTCACCGAAGAACCGCGATGCGTGAGAACCTTGACGCACCCCGGACGGACGTGCTCAGGGGCGGTCGGTCACCGTCGGGGTGGAGTCGTCGTCCGGCCGGTCGAGATCGCCGTAGGGCGGGCCGTCGATGACTTCCTCGGCGACCTCCTCGGCTGCCGGTGCAAGCTTGCGCATCTGCAGGAACACGAGCACCACGGCGGCCGCGGTGAGCGGCCACTGCAGCCGCTGGATCCAACCGAGGAGCCACTCGAGAGGGGACTTGAGCGCCTGACCGAGGAACCAGAAGAACACGAGTCGGGCGACCACCCCGGTGACCAGCAACGGGGCGTAGCGCCGGAGGGGGAGCCGTCGGGACCCAGACAGCAGCGCCACGATGTTCGAGCCGACGAAGAACACGACGACCGGGCTGCGGGCCCGGTCGAACCAGCGCTCCGTGCGCTGCACGGCGGACGGAACCTTCCCGCCGTTCTGACGGGCCAGCCAGGCTCGGCCGACGTCGCCGTAGTGATACCCGATCGTGTAGATCACGAACGCCGGGAGCAGCAGGCGGACGAACCCGATGGCGAAGAAGGCGGGCCAGTCGATGTCGGCGGCGATCGTCAACAGCAGCACCCGGTTTCGGGCTCCCATCGTCAGGAGCGCGGCGGGGAAGTCGTCGATGAGGGTCGGCGCCAGGATCGTGCCGAGGTTGGCAGCGAGGAACAGCAGTGCCCAGATCGCCAGTAGGGCCGCAAGCCGCCGATCGACAGGGCCCGAGTCACGGCGGAACACGCCTGAACGCTATCTCGGTAGACCGGCGCCCGGTGCGTCGAGAGCCTCGGGCGCCGACCGAGGCCCGTCAGAAGCGGGAACCCCGAACCAGACGTCCGGGGCGGGCGCCGGTGTCGGTGTCGCGCTCCCGGGTGACCGCGCCGGCGACCAGGGTGGCGAGGTACCCGGTGGAGGGCTGCAGGACGCGGCTGCCGCCGGCCGGCAGGTCGTTGCGGGTGAACGGCGGTTGGATCGTGAGCGCGTCGAGATCGATCACGTTGACGTCTGCCCGCATGCCCGGTGCCAGCACCCCACGGTCGGCCAGGCCGTACAACGCCGCGTTGTTCGCCGTGAGCTTGTGGACGATCTGCTCGAGCCCGAGGCGCTCGCCGCGGGTGCGGTCGCGCACCCAGTGGGTGAGGTGGAACGTCGGCATCGTGCAGTCGCAGATGAAGTTGACGTGGGCGCCGGCGTCGGAGAGGCCGGTGACGGTGTTCGGGTCGGCGAGCATCTCCCGGCACGGCTCCAGGGAACCTCCGACGAAGTTCGACCCGAAGATGGCGTAGAAGGCGCGGCCCTCGTCGGCGAGATACAGGTCGTAGAGGTGCTCGATCGGGTCCTTGCCGAGGGCGGCGGCCTGGGCGGCGACCGAACGGTCCAGGGTGGGCTCGTAGTCCAGCGGAGCGGTGAGCGGGAACAGCACCGGGAGCGCCCGGGCGAACAGCGGGCCGATCGACTGCATCGAGCCCGGGCGGTCGGCCGGGACGTCGCGCTCGGACAGCAGCGCAGTGCGCACCTCGGGCCGCCGCATCGCTGCGACCCGGTCGGCGAGGGGCAGGTGGGCGAGGTCGCGCAGGTAGGTGGGGCGGCGCATGAACAGGTGGTAAGCGCTCAGGCTGGTCATGACGGTCACCGATCGAGGCGCCACCTGCGGCCGCAGGCGCACCCCGGCGGCGTTGGCCTCGGCGGCGACGGCGAGCACCTCGCGCCAATGGTCGGGCGACTCGGCGATCTGGATCGTCGTGAACGTGACCGGCCGGCCGCTGGCGGCGGCGAGCCGGGCGAGCATCCGGGCTTCGGTCGCCGGCACGGCACGCTCGCCCCCGAGGGCCTCGAGCGATCCGACCGTGCCGGCCGGGATCGCCTCGATGACGCCGCGCCCGGCGTCGCGCATGGCACCGACGATCGCAACGAGTTCGGCTTCGGCCGCAAAGGTGCCCGGGACCGGCACACCGTCGAGGGCGCGGTGCCCGATCGTGCGCGACGTGGAAAAGCCCAGCGCCCCGGCGTCCATGGCCTGGCGGGTGAGCTCGGCCATCGTGGCGAGTTCCTCGGCCGTCGCATCGACATCGGCCCGGCCGCGCTCGCCCATCGCGTAGAACCGCAGGGCGCCGTGCGCGAGCTGCGCCCCGACGTCGACGCTCCAGCGGCGCGTTGCGAGATGGTCGAGGTAGTCGCCGAAGCTCTCCCACGCACCCCACGGCATCCCCTCGTGGAGCGCGGTGCCCGGGATGTCCTCCACCCCTTCCATCAGTTCGATCAGCGCCTGTTCGGTGCCGGGCCGCACGGGGGCGAAGCCCACCCCGCAGTTGCCCATCACGAGCGTGGTCACGCCGTTGGTGGCCGAGGGTTCGAGATCCTCGTCCCAGGTGACCTGCCCGTCGTAGTGGGTGTGCACGTCGACCCAGCCGGGGGTGACGATCGCCCCGTCGGCGTCGAGGCGCCGCTGCGCCGTCTCGGTGACCCGGCCGCCGACCGACACGATCCGGCCGTCGCGGATCGCGACGTCGCCGACCTCGGCGGGCGCTCCGGTTCCGTCGACCACCCGACCACCGCTGATCACCACATCGAGCATCGTCCGACCTTTCGCCGAGCCAGCGAGCCGCAGATTACCGACGGTTCGCCACCCGGGCGCGGTCTCGGTGGCGCGTACCATCCCGGCCATGCGCGGCTTGATGCAGGACTTCCCGCTCACCCTGGTCCACCTGTTCGACCGGGCCGAGCGGCTCTTCCCGACCCGGACGATCACGACCGTCACCGGCACCGGCGACCGGGAGCGGATCAGCTACGGCGCCTGGGCGGCCCGCACCCGCCGACTCGGCGGGGTGCTCGACGCGCTCGGCATCTCCGCCGACGGGCGCGTGGCCACGTTCGGCTGGAACTCGGCCCGCCACCTGGAGCTCTACTTCGCGGCGCCCTGCTCGGGCCGGGTGCTGCACGCACTGAACATTCGGCTGTTCGCCGAGCAGCTGACCTACATCGTGAACCATGCCGCCGACGAGGTGATCTTCGTCGACCGGTCGCTGACGCCGCTGCTGTTCCCCCTGTTGCCCACGTTCACCACCGTGCGCCACCTCGTGGTGATGGACGACGGCAAGGGTGACGTGCCGGCCAACCCCACCTCGATCCCCGTCCACGATTACGAGACCCTGCTCGCGGCGGCGTCGCCCGTCGAGTTCCACGTCGCCGACGAAGGGGTCGCCTCGGCGATCTGCTACACGTCGGGAACGACGGGCAACCCCAAGGGGGTCATCTACTCGCACCGCTCGTCGTTCCTGCACTCGATGGGGCTCATGACCGCCGACTCGCTCGCGGTGTCCGAGCGTGACGTCGTGCTGCCGGTGGTGCCGATGTTCCACGCCAACTCCTGGGGTCTCCCGCACGCCTGCGCCGGCGTGGGTGCCTCGCTCGTGATGCCGGGGCCGGACCTGTCGCCGGGCAACATCGCCCGCTTGATCGTCGACGAGCGGGTGACGCTCACCGCCGGCGTGCCCACCATCTGGATGGGGGCCCTGGCGGAGCTGGCCGGCAAGGACACCTCGGCCCTGCGCGGCGTGATGTGCGGCGGCTCCGCCGTGCCCAAGGCGCTGTCGGAGGCCTACCGGGCCCAGATCGGGCTGCCGATCCTGCAGGGCTGGGGGATGACCGAGACCCAGCCGTTGTGCACGGTCGGGCGGATCAAGGCGAGCGTGGCCGACCTCGACGAGGACGCACTCGCCGATGTGCGGGCCGCGCAGGGGCTGCCGACGGTCGGCGTCGAGGTGCGAATCGTCGTGCCCGACACGATCGACCTGCTGCCGTGGGACGGCAAGAGCTCCGGGGAGCTGCAGGCTCGCGGTCCGTGGATCGCGGCGAGCTACTACAACGACGAGCGCGCCGGCGAGAGCTTCACCAGCGACGGATGGTTGCGCACCGGCGACGTCGCCGTTATCGACCCGGAGGGCTACGTGCGCCTGGTCGATCGCACGAAGGACCTGATCAAGTCCGGCGGCGAATGGATCAGCTCGGTCGACATCGAGAACGAGTTGATGGGCCACCCGAAGATCGCCGAGGCCGCCGTGATCGGCGTGCCGCACCCGAAGTGGGACGAGCGCCCGCTCGCATGCGTGGTGGTGCGTCCGGGCGAGACGTTGACCCCGGCCGAGGTGCTCGAGTTCCTCGCCCCGCGCCTGGCCAAGTGGCAGCTGCCCGACGACGTGGTGTTCATCGACGAGGTCCCGAAGACCTCGGTCGGCAAGTTCTCGAAGAAGACGCTGCGGGAGCGCTTCGCCGCCCACGTGCTGCCCGGCGCGTGACCCACGAGCGGCGCCGCTCGTGAGGCGGGGTGGTTTCGCCCGGCTGCTCGGCGCGAGCGCGATCACGAACCTCGGTGACGGGGTCGGCGTCGTCGCCTACCCGTGGCTCGCGTCGCTCGTCACCCGGAACCCGGCGCTGGTCGCGGCCGTGGTGGCGGCCCAACGTCTGCCCTGGCTCGTCGTCACCCTGCCGGCCGGGGTGTGGACCGATCGGCTGGACCGCCGGCGCGTCATCGTGGGCAGCGACCTGTTCCGGGGTGCCGTCACCCTCCTCGTGGCCACGGTGGTGTCGACGCGTCTCGCCGGCCGTGCCGATCCGGCCGACACGGCCGGCACCGACGTGGCGCTCTACGGACTCGTCGTCGCCGCGACGGTCGCCGTCGGGTGTGCCGAGGTCTTGCGGGACAACGCAGCGCAGACCCTGCTGCCCGCCGTCGTGCCCGTCGCCGACCTCGAGCGCGCCAACGGGCGGCTCTGGGTGGTGGAGCTGCTCACGAACACCTTCGCGGGCCCGGTGCTCGGGGCGTGGCTCGTCGGGCTCGGCGTGGCCTACGCGGTCGGGTTCGACGCCGTCAGCTTCCTGCTGGCCGCGCTCGTGGTGGCCACGCTTCCGGGCGCGTTCCGGGCGGTCGGCGACCGGGTACGCCGCTCGTGGTGGGCCGAGGCGCGCGAGGGTATGGCCTGGCTGTGGGGGCACGAGTTGCTGCGGCCGCTCGCGCTCGTGCTCGGCGCGATGAACCTGGCCAGCACGGTGAGCTGGTCGACGTTGGTGCTCTACAGCCAGGACGTCCTCGGGGGCGGCGCGCTCGGGTTCGCTGCGGTCACGATGGGCGGCGGCATCGGCGGGGTGATCGCCGGGTTCGTCGCCGCCGCGGTCCTGGCCCGGCTCGGCGCCGGTACCAGCCTGGTGGCGGTCATCGTCGGGTGTGCCCTGGGTGCGCTGGCGGTCGGGGTGGCCCCGAGCTGGCCCATGGCCGCCGTTGCGTTCGTGGTCACCGGGTTCCTCGGCACCGTCTGGAACGTGGCCACGGTCAGCCTCCGGCAGTCGATCATCCCCGGTCACCTGCTGGGTCGGGTCAACAGCGTCTACCGGATGATCGCCTGGGGCGCGATGCCGCTCGGGGCGGTCGTCGGGGGTGCCGTGGTGAGCGGGGTGGCTGCTATCGCGGATCGGGGTACGGCGCTGCGCGCGACGTGGTTCGTCGAGGCTGCGGTCTACCTGGTGCTTCTCACGGTCGCGCCGTCCCGGCTCACGTCCGAACGGATCGAGCGTGCCCGGGCGGGCGCTGCGACCGGCGTTGCGCCGGCACCGCCCGACCGTTGACGCTGAGACGACGATCGTCTTATTGTCTCACCATGGCGGCGCCGGGTGAGCTCGAAGCACGGGTGATCGACGCCGTGCGCCGCTGCTGCGAGCGCTGGGGCGTGTCGAAGGTGACCATCGACGACGTCGCGGCCGAAGCCGGCGTGTCCCGGGCGACGATCTACCGGCTGTTCCCGGGCGGGCGCGACACCTTGCTCGAAGCGATGCGCGTCGCAGACACCGAGGGCTTCCTGCGGCTGCTGACCTCGAAGCTCGAAGGGGCCGGCACGCTCGAGGAGATCCTGGTGCGGGGGCTCGTGGAGGCGACGGTCGCGCTGCGCACCGACGAGCACCTGCAGCTCGTCCTGCTCTCCGAGCCCGGCGCCCTCGCACACCAGCTCACCGTCGAGGGCCTGCCCCAGATCGTGGCGCTGACGGGCACGTTCCTCGCTCCCTGGCTCGGGCCGTTCGTGGGCGATCGCTCCGACGAGCTCGCCGAGTGGCTCACCCGCTGCGTCATCTCCTACTTCCTCGTCCCCTCCTCGCACATCGACCTCGGCGACCGTCCGTCGGCCGAGCGGTTCGTGCGCCGATTCGTCCTGCCGGCCTTCGAGCCGGCCGTCTCCGGAAGGACCACACCATGACCTCGACCGAACACCTCCTCGGGCGTTGCGAGCTCGACGACATCGAAGCGATCCTCAGCGTGTCCAACAGCGACGTCGACGCCGTCGAGCACGTCGTCAAGGACAACGCCGACGCCATCTTCACGTGGGACTACTCGCTCACCCGGCCGGCGCTGCGCAAGCTGTACGAGAAGGCCAAGACCGGGCAGTGGAACGCCACGACCGACCTGCCATGGACGACCGAGGTCGACCTCGAGAAGGTCGTCGCTGCCGACCAGGTCGCCATCGCCGCCGGCCTCGACCCCAACCACTATGCGGGCACTGCGGTTGCGCATTGGGGGGAGAAGGAATGGCTGGCGTTCGGGATGGAGAACCGGCGCTGGACGCTGTCGCAGTTCCTTCACGGTGAGCAGGGCGCCCTGCTATGCACGGCGAAGATCACCGAGACCGTGCCGTGGTACGACGCCAAGCTCTACGCCGCCACACAGGTCGTCGACGAGGCCCGCCACGTCGAGGTCTTCGCGCGCTACCTCGACGAGAAGCTCGGCGGCACCTACCAGGTCAACGCCCACCTGCGGATGCTGCTCGACGACATCGTCAACGACAGCCGCTGGGACATGACCTACCTCGGTATGCAGGTGATGGTGGAGGGCCTGGCGCTCGCGGCGTTCGGGTTCATGCACCAACTCACCGAGGAGCCCCTGCTCAAGCAGCTCCTGCGGTACGTGATGAGCGACGAGGCCCGCCACGTGGCCTTCGGTGTGCTGTCGCTGCGCGAGGTCTACGAGGGCATGTCCGACGCCGAACTGCGAGACCGCCAGGAGTTCGCCTACGAGGCCGCGGTCCGCATGCGCGACCGGTTCCTGTCCCAGGAGGTGTGGGAGCGCACCGGCATCAACCCCCGCGACGTCGTACCGCTGATCCTGAAGGATCCGACCCGGCAGGTCTTCCAGCAGCTGCTGTTTTCGAAGATCGTGCCCAACTGCAAGAAGCTCGGGCTCCTCGATCGCAACGACGCGTGGCTGCGCCGCCGCTTCGAGGAGATGGGGGTCATCCAGTTCGAGGATTGGGCCGACACCGGCGAGGAGTACACCGCCTTCGCGCTCGACGCCGCCGAGTCCTGACCCGGGGTCGCCCTGCGGCGGCGATACGGCAAGACCGTCTCAACGGGCTCACGCCGGCCGGCGTGGTGCCGATCGGAGAGGCGTGTACGCAGCGTTGGCAACGGCACCGGTGGCCAGCCAGATCGTCGCCAGCGCGGCGCTGGCGGCCGCTGGCGTGTGGGCGGTCGTGCTCGCCGTGCGAGCGGTGCGCAACGCGGGGGACGACGGCGAGCACCCTTGGGGTCGGAGCCCGGCCAGCCAATAGTCTCGCGCTCATGCGCCTGGAGTCCGATCCCCGCTTCCTCGTCCTGCATGCGCTGCGCGTCAAGGGCTTCGCGAAGGCCGACGTGCTGTCGGAACTGAGCGGCTTGCCGATCGAGGACGTCGAAGGCGAACTCGTCGGGCTGCAGCGTGAGGAACTGATCCTGTTCCGGGAGGCCCGGGCGCTGTGGCAACTCACGCCGGCCGGGCGTGCTGCACACGGCCCGCTGCTCGCCGCCGACGCCGAGCACCGCGGGATGCGGGGCGGCCTCGAGCCGCACTACCCCGCGTTCATCGAGCTGAACGTGCGGTTCAAGGAGCTCTGCGGCGACTGGCAGCTGCGCAACGGGGCGCCCAACGACCACAGCGACTCGCTCTACGACCGTCAGGTGCTCGATCGCCTCGCCGCAGTCGACGCCGCCGCACAGCCCATCTGCGCGGCCTTCGGCGCCGTCGCCGTGCGGTTCGCGGGCTACGGCCATCGGCTCTCCCACGTCGCGCAACTCGTCGACGGCGGGCAGTTCAACCTGTTCACCGGCGTGATGTGCGGGTCCTACCACGACGTGTGGATGGAGCTGCACGAGGACCTGATCCTCACGCTGGGCATCGACCGGTCGGCCGAGGGCAGCTTCTGATCGGACCGGGGGTCAGAACAGACGGAGCTCGTCGGGGCGCAGACCCCGCAGCTCGTCGTAGTCCACCTCGACACAGCGGAATCCTCGGGCCTCGGCCAGGACCCGGGCCTGCGGCTTGATGATCTGGGCCACGAACACGCCCTGGACCGGCCGCAGCGAGCCGTCCCGTTCGAGCCGCTCGACGTAGCGGGTGAGCTGCTCGACGCCGTCGATCTCGCCCCGCCGCTTCACCTCGACCGCGACGGCGCGCCCGGCGGCGTCCCGGCACAGCAGATCGACCGGACCGATGTCGGTCGGGTACTCGCGCCGGACGACGACGAAACCGGGCCCGAGCACCTCGGGGCTCGCGGCCAGCAACTCCTGCAGGTGCGCCTCGACGCCGTCTTTCTGAAGGCCGGGATCGACCCCGAACTCGTGGTTGGTGTCGGCCAGGACCTCCTCGATGGTGATGACGAGCCGCTCCCCCTTGGGGTTGGTGACCGTCCAGCACCCGTCGGCCTCCAGCAGGGTGTTGGGCGCGTTCATCCAGTTCAGCGGCTTGTACGCGCCGCCGTCGGCATGGACGGCGATGCAGCCGTCGGCCTTGACCATGACCAGCCGCACGGCGCTGGGCAGCTGCGCCGACAGGCGGCCCTCGTAGGCGACACAGCAGCGGGCGATCAGGAGGCGCACGGCCCCTCGGCCCGGCGTCTTGACGCTACGTTGCCCGTGAAGCACTCAACGGGGTGTCCGGCCATCCGATCCCCTCGGTATGGGTTTGTGGCGTGCGCCGAGGCCGGCAGGATCATACGACCTCGCCGCCGACGTGCCCTCGGAACGCCTCGCCCATCTGCTGCGGCGGGCACGCGTTCGGTCCGGCCTCGACGAGCGCGCCATGGCCCGGGCCGTCGGCGCTCGGACGAAGGACCTGAAGGCGTGGGAGGACGGCGAGGTCCGTCCCGACGACGACGCGCTCGCGCGGTACGCCCAGGCGTGCGGCACGACGCCCGACGACCTGCTGCGCCGGCGTGACACCGTCGAGATCGACCCGCACGCCGGCACGATGCGCGTGGGGAGCTCGGTCGCGCGCTTCGACTGGCGCAGCACCTCGAACACGATGGTCCTGCACACCTATCTGGGTCTCGTGCGCGAGCAGCGCAGCATGCGACCCGGCCAGCCGGTGGTGTTCCGTGACGACGACGCCGAGTCGCTCTCGATCGCACTCGACCTGGCGGATCCGTCGCTGCCGGAACGGTTGGTGCAGATCGTGGGGCTCACGCCGGCCGAGGCGGACCGGATTCGCGACCGCATGCTGCGCCACCGGATGCGGATCGCCCACCCCGCCGCGGCGGCGCGGAGTGGTCCGAATGGCCCAGGGGATCGGCGGTAGTGGCGGTGACGGCGGCCTCTATCGTCCACCGGGGGACAGCCCGGCGGTTGCCGGGTGCTGACAGAGGTTTCGGGATGGTTCCGATGCGAGGAAACGGATGAGGAACATGTCGGCTCGATATCGCTACACCCGAGGGATCCCCACGCCCCGGATCGCCGAGATCCTTCGGAACGCTGCTGAGCACGCATCGGTGTCCGAGGCGGACCTCACGCGGACCCTCGGGCTGCGCCGGCGCGTCGTGCGGCGCTGGCTGCGCGGCGACGAGATCCCGTGCGACCAGGAGATCGAGCAGTTCGCTTCGGCGTGCGGTGCGCTCGTGATCGACCTGTTCCCGATCCGTGACGTCGTGGAGTACGACCCGTCGCTGCTGGTGCTGCGAGTCGGTGACCATGCCGTGGGCATCAGCGACCTGTCCAACGACGGCGTGCTGCGCACCTACCTGTCGCTCGTGCGCAAGCAGCGCGGACTGGCCGAGGACGCATCCGTCACGCTACGCATCGAGGACGTCGAGGTGCTGTCCGTTGCCCTCGACCTCGACGACGAGGAACTCGAGGCACGGCTGCAGCTGCTCGGACACATGACCGCGGTCGAGGCCCACGACGCCCGGGCTCGGATCCTGCGGGCCTTCCTGTCGCAGCCGTCGAAGCCCGACCCGGCGCCCTGATCGCCGGCACGCCCGGGTGGATCGGGCGCCCGCAGCTCAGGACCGCTCGCGCATCCGCTTGTTGATCAGGTTTCGGCGCGCCTGCAGGTCCCGGTAGCTGAGCCGGTCGGTCGACGCGTCGAGACCGAATCCGGCCTTCACCCCGTCGAGGTCGATGCGGACCGCCTCGTGGTCGATGCCGAGCTCCCGGCCGATGCGTTCGCCGTGGGTCTGTGCGAAGTGCATCGAGATCTGGGCGATCTCCCCGAGCAGGTCGAGGTCCGGGGCGAGGCGGGCGATCGCGCCGTCGAGGAACACGAGGTTCTTCACGTAGAGCATGAGCTCCTTGGGCATGCGGGCGCCGTAGCCGAGCAGCGCCTTAACGACCCGCTGCACCTCCTTGACGATCTCCTCGCCCGACAGCGTCGTGGGATCGACCGGGGGCTGGTCGAGGCGGAGATCGACCTTGACCGCCTCCAGGTCGGTGTCGGCGGGGAGCGCCCCGAGGTCGCGCAGGGCTGCGAGCTGGCTGTCGACGTCGTTCGCGATCGCTCCGAGCATCAGGCGCAGAAACGCCAGACGCCGCTGCTGGGTGAGCCGGGCGGTGATCCCGAAATCGAGCAGGGCGGTTCGGCCGTCGGGGAGGACGAACAGATTGCCGCCGTGGAGGTCGCCGTGGAAGATCCCGTGGATCATCGCCCCCTCCATGAATGCGACCATCCCGGTGCGGATCACCTCGTGGGTGTCCACGCCGGCGGCGCGCATGCCTTCGACGTCGTCGAACGCGAACCCCGACAGGCGCTCCATCACGAGCACCCGCCGGGTGACGAGCCGGGGGTGGGGCCGGGGCACGACGTAGCCGCGCTGGCCGAGGTCCGCAAGCACCCGGGCGACGTCGAGCATGTTGCTCGCCTCGATCCGGAAGTCGAGCTCTTCGGTGATGGTCTCGGCGAACAGCTCGACGAGGGCCGGCGGGTTGGCGAGGGCCGCGATCGGGATCCGCCCGACCATCCACGGTGCGAGCCAGGCCATGGCCCGCAGGTCCTTGCGCACGAACGTCGACACCGACGGCCGTTGGACCTTCACGACCACCTCCTCGCCGGAGGCGAGGCGGGCGGCGTGGACCTGGGCGATCGACGCCGCTGCGAGCGGGGTGCGGTCGAACCACGTGAAGACCTGCTCGATGGTGGCGCCGAGCTCCTCTTCGACGACGCGCCGCACGACCTCGAAGGGCTCGGCGGGCACCTGGTCGCGGCACAGCTTGAACTCGCGCACCAGCTCCTCGGGGAACAGGCCCTCGCCGGAGGAGATGATCTGGCCGAGCTTGATGTACGTGGGTCCGAGCCGTTCGGCCGTGCGGCGCAACCGCCGCGACAACTCGGCGCGGCTCGCTTCCGGCGAACCGAAGCGGCCGACCCGCTTGCGCAGCGCCCACCAGCCGACCGAGCCCGCCAGCGACGCGGCGACGGTGGCGACCCGGGCGCCCGGCGGCAGCCGCGCGGGTTTGGTCAGCCGGGGGATCTCGGCGCGGGCGGCGGCCCGCAGGCGGGCGGCGTCGGCGCGCCAGGTGATCCGCTGCTCGTCGAGCACCCACGGCGCAGTGTCGGTGAACGCACCCCAGGTCACGTCGGGTGGGGTGACGCGCTCGGCGGGGGACTCGAGGGAGGTCATCACCGGGATGATCCCACCCAGGGATCCTGGATGCCCGGTCAGCCGGTCGCCTCCGAGCGCTTGTAGTGTCCGGCGCCACCGAACGCGCGGGGGGTACTCGTGGATCGCTGGATCACCGACTGGGACGTCAACCCGAAGTATCCGTTGTTCACCCGGGCCAACGCCGGTGAGGTGCTGCCCGACCCGGCGAGCCCGCTCGGGTGGACGCTGGTGTGGGAGCCCGGGTGTCTCGCCGGCTGGCGGGACTCGGCCATCGACGGGTACGGCACGATGGACCCCGAGGAGATTTCGACCGAGCACCCCGAGGTGGTCGGGAGCTTCGGCGGGTACCTGTACATCAACGGCACCGCCGTGCGGATTTTCGGGGTCCGGGGCCCCGGGCTCACCCCGGAGGCGGTCGACTACATCTACTTCGGCGAGCACCCCGACGTGCCGCCGTACGTCCCCGAGCCCTGGCACGAGAACCCGGTGGCGACCGAGCGCATGGGTGCGTGGATCCAGTCGGTGCTGACGGCGACGGACCTGCCCGAACTGCGCGACGACCGCTCCCTCGCCGAGCAGGCCCGCACCGGGCGTCCCGACCTGACCAAGCTGTCCGACCACGAACTGGTGGTGCGGGCCCGCTCGTTCGTGCCGCTCGTGCGCGCCCTGTTCTGCCGGCACCTCACCGTCACCGCCGGATCCTCGATCGGGCCCGGGGTGCTCGGGCAGTTCGCCGAGGCGATGGGCGACCCCACGCTCGTCATGCGGCTCGTCGCCGGCCTCGGCGACGTCGACTCCGCGGCGCCGTCCCAGGCCCTGTGGGATCTCAGCCGTCTGGTCCGCAACAGCGGGGCGCTCACCGCCACGTTCGATGCCGGCACGGCCGGCCTGCTCGATCGGATCCGGGCGCTGGGGACGCCGGAGGCCAAGGCGTTCCTGGGGGAGTGGGCCGAGTTCCTGCGCCGGTTCGGCTCCCGTGGGCCCAACGAGTGGGACATCCGCTCGGAGGTCTGGGAGACCCGACCCGAGCTGGCCCTGGTGCTCGCCGACCGCATGCGCCATCAGCCCGACGGCGACGCCCCTGCCGGCCGCTTCGGGGCCCGCGCCGAGGACCGGTCGGCGGTCACGGAGCAGATCACCGAAGCCTTGACCGGCCGCCCCGAGGACCAGGGGATGTTCCTCGCCGGTCTGCGTTCTGCCCACGTCTACCTGCAGGGCCGGGAGCGCACGAAGACCAACGTGATCCGGGTGATCCACGAGATCCGGGTGGCGATCCGCGAGCTTGCGTCCCGCCACGGGTACACGATGTCGCAGGCGTGCATGCTGCTTGCGGACGAGCTCGACGCGTTCTGCGCCGGCCCGACCGCATTCCGAGCCCGCCTTACCGGCCGGGAGGAGCAGTACCTCACGCTGTTCGACCTCGAGCCGCCGTTCATCGTGAACGGCGCCGCGCCGCCGCCGTCGCAGTGGCCCCGCCGGTCGGCGGCCGTGGCGGCGGCGCCGCTCGTGGCCGGCGACGTCGTCTCCGGGGTGCCCGGCTGCCCGGGGCGGGCCACCGGTCGGGCCCGAGTGGTGCTCGACCCCTCCGACCCGGGTGCCCTCGAGCCCGGCGACGTGCTGATCGCCCCGATCACCGACCCCGCCTGGACCCCGTTGTTCGTGCCGGCGGCCGCCGTCGTGGTCGACGTCGGCGCCCAGGTGAGCCACGCCGTGATCGTGAGCCGCGAGCTCGGGATCCCCTGCGTGGTGAGCGTGAAGGACGCGACGCGCCGGATCCCCGACGGAGCCCTCGTCGACGTCGACGGCACGACCGGGACCGTGACCGTGCTCGAACTCCCCTGACCCGACGGCCCGTACCCGACGGCCCGACCCGACCCGACTCCCCGAGCCCACCCGACGCCCACCGTGGAGACCCCCGCATGACCGATCGTTGGATCACCGACACCGACGCCTCGACCCGCTTTCCGGTGTACACCCGCTCGAACGCGAACGACGTGCTGCCCGACCCGATCTCGCCGCTCGGTGCCACGCTGCTGTGGATTCCGGGGGTGATGGAAGGCTGGCGCGACGGCAACGTGCGCAACGGCTCGCACACCATGGAGGAGCTCACGGCCGAGGGGTTCAACCCGGTCTGCGGCATCTTCAACGGGTTCTTCTACGTGAACGCCTCGTCGGTGCGGGTGTTCGGCGTGCGCTCGGGCGCCGGCGCCGCGGCCATCGACGCTGCGTTCTTCGGCAACCGGCCCGACACGCCCCCCTACGTCGCGCACCCCGAGGACGACTCGCCCGAAGCCGGGGCGCGCATCGGGGCCCAGATGGGGTGGGTGATGTCGGCGACGGACTGGCCCGAACTCGACGCCCACAAGGCCCAGGCCGACGGGGCTCGCGCCACCCGCCCGGACGTGTCGGCGCTGTCGGATGCCGATCTCGTCGCGAGGGCTCGCTCGATGACGCCGCTGCTGCGGGCGTTCTTCGACGACCACGTCCTGTCCTCGTCGAACACCGCCGTCGGCCCGACGATCCTCGGCCAGATCACCGCCGGGCTCGACCCGACGCTCATGATCCGGTTGATCGCCTCCTCCGGCGACGTCGACTCGGCGCTGCCGTCCTACGCGATGTGGGACCTGTCCCGCCTGGTTCGCTCCTCGGCCTACCTGAGCTCCGCGTTCGATGCCGGCGTGTCCGGGCTGCTCGAGCGGCTCCGCCAGTCGTCGTCGCCCGACGCAGCCCGGTTCCTCGAGCAGTTCGACCGGTTCCTCGAGCTGTTCGGTTCCCGCGGCCCCAACGAGTGGGACGTGTTCGCCGACGTGTGGGAGACCCGCCCCGAGCTCGCGCTGTCGCTCGTCGAGCGCATGCGTCAGGCCGCCGACGACGCCGATCCGTCGGGCCGCAACCGGGCGATGGCCCAGGACCGGGAGGCCGCCACCGTCGAGGCCCAAACCGCGCTGGCCGGCAACGACGAAGCGTTGGGCATGCTCGCGGCCGCACAGGGTTCGGCGCTGCGGTTCCTGGCCTGGCGGGAGCGCACCAAGACCAACTGCATCAAGGTGATCAACGAGCAGCGCGTGGCACTCAACGAGCTCGGCCGCCGGCTGACGGCCGCGAGGCACCTCGGCGAGCCCAAGCAGCTCTACATGCTCACCGACGCCGAACTCGACGCCTTCCGGGCCGACCCGGCGGCGATGCGCGCCACGGTCGAGGCGCGCTGGGCGCACTACCAGGGGCTGCGGGAGATGGAGCCGCCCTACTTCGTCGAGGGCGACAAGGGCATCCCGCCCGTGACCGCACTCGTGCGCAAGGCCGACGCCATCGTCGCCGTCGCCAAGGCCGGCGTCGGTGACGTGCTGCAGGGCGGCCCGGGCTGCGCCGGCAAGGCCCGCGGCCGGGCCCGCATCTTGCTCGACCCCAGCGACCCGTTCGCGCTCGAGCCCGGCGACGTGCTGATCGCGCCGCAGACCGACCCGTCCTGGACGCCGCTTTTCGTGCCGGCCGGAGCGGTCGTGGTCGACGTAGGCGCCATGAACAGCCACGCAGTGATCGTGAGCCGGGAGCTCGGCATCCCGTGCGCAGTCGGCGTGGTCGACGCCACCCGGCGGATCCCCGACGGCGCCCGCGTCGAGGTCGACGGCGCCGCCGGGACCGTCCGGATCCTCGAGCTGCCCGAATGACCGCTCGGAGCCCGGTGCCGAATCGGGTGATGCGCGACCGATGACGACCGCCGGCGTCGCCGACCTGACGTTCCTGGCGGCCACGGGGTCGGTGACCGGGTCCAAGGTGCTCGTCGAGGCCGGCGGCGCGAGGGTGCTGCTCGACTGCGGCCTGTACCAGGGCCACAAGGAGCTGCGGCTGCGGAACTGGTCGCGCCTGCCCGTCGAACCGAGCTCGATCGACGCCGTCGTGGTCAGCCACGCCCACGTCGACCACATCGGCTAGCTGCCGGTGCTGGTGCGCGACGGGTTCTCCGGTCCGGTCTACGTCTCGCCGGGTACCGCGGCGCTCGCGGCGATCGTGCTGCCCGACGCCGCCCGCCTGGCCGAGGAGGAGGCGGAGTGGGCGAACCGGGCCGGCACCTCGCGCCACCATCCGGCCTGCTCGAGGCCACCTACGGCGATCGCGACCACGAGCCAGGGGCCTCGAAGCGTTCGCCGACGCCGTCGCTCGCACCCTCGCCCGGGGCGGGGTGGTGGTCGCCGGCCAGGGACGGTGGTCCTTGGTGCTCAGCCCCTCGGGGCCGGCGATACGAGCCGGCCCGGCTTGTCGGACAGCGCGGCGTCGACGAGCGCCCCGTGCTGCACGACGGGCCGGCCGTTGACCAGCACGTGGTGCATGCCCGAGGGGGCATCGGCGGTGAGGCGCTCTGCGCCGGCCGGGAAGTCGCGCACCCGGCGCAGCGGCCCGGGGGCCACCGTCGCCGGGTCGAACACCACGACGTCGGCGTACGCGCCGGGTCGCAGCTCGCCCCGGTCGGCGAAGCCGAACAGGTCGGCGGCGACCTTCGACAGCTTGTTCACCGCCTCCTCGACGCTGAGCACGCCCCGGCCCCGTACCCAGTTGCCGAGCAGGTCGGTGGGCAGCGGGGCGTCGCAGAGTTGACCGACGTGGGCGCCGGCGTCGGACAACCCGAGCGTGGTGCCGAGCTCGCGCAGCAGCATCGCGATGCCGTCGGGGTCGTCGTTGGCGAGGATCGCCTTGACCCGCAACGACTTCAGGTCCGGTTCGGCGAGGCCGAGGTCGAGCAGCAGGTCGAGGCAGTCGACACCGCGCTCGGCGGCGACGTCGGCAAGGCGCCGGCCGATCAGGTCGGGATGGGAGGCGGACTCCATCACCTCGAAGGTGTCCCAGCGCGGCGGGATGCCCTTGCCGTCGGCCCAGCCCTGACGCACCCGATCCCGCCACGCCGGGTCGGCGTAGGCGGCGGCGCGCCCCTCGATCGTGCCGGCCATCAGCTCCGCGAACACCGGGCTCGTGTTGAGGGTGAACGGCTCGACGAGGTTCATCGAGAACGACAGCGGCCGGCACGACACCTGCGGCCACACGTCCGCGCCGCGCTCGCGCCCGGCGCGGTGGATCGCCGCGGCCTTCTCGTGGGCCTTGGTGGGCGTGGTGAGGACGGCGGTGTAGGTGAACGGGGCCCCGACGCGGGGCTGCAGGTCGTAGCAGGCGGAGAACGACAGGTTCTCGCCACCGTTCACACCGACCACGCCGCGCCCGGTTTCCCCGACGGCGCGGCACAGCGCCTCGATCTCCTCGAGGCCGGCCCAACGGCTCGGGATGGGGCGGCCGTCGGCGCCGCGATGGGTCTGGGCGAAGCTGGTGGCGAAGCCCGCAGCGCCGGCGTCCATCGCTTCGCGCACGAGGTCGGCCATGGCCCCGATCTCGGCGGTGGTGGCTTCCCGCTCGGAGGCTGCGCCGCCCATCACGTATAGCCGCAACGCCGTATGGCCGATGTACGCGGAGTAGTTGAGGAGCATCCCGTGCCGGCGGACGCTGTCGAGATATTCCGGGAACGTCTCGAAATCCCACGGGATGCCGGCCGCGAGCGAGGCCGGGTCCATGTCCTCGACCTTTTCGAGGGTGCGCCCCATCAGATCGCGATCCTCGGGCCGGGTGGGTGCGACGGTGAACCCGCAGTTGCCGGCGACCACGGTGGTCACCCCGTGGAAGCACGACGGGGTGAGCGCCGGATCCCAGAACACCTGGGCGTCGTAGTGGGTGTGGATGTCGATGAACCCGGGGGCGACGACGCACCCGGTCGCGTCGATCACGGTGTCGCCGTCCTGGGCTGCCACGTCGGCGCCGACCGCGGTGATGCGGTCGTCGACGACCGCCACGTCGGCCCGCCGACCGGGGGCTCCGGTCCCGTCCACCACGACGCCCCCACGGATCACGATCCTGCTGGTCATGCTGCCCCCCTCGGTGCGCGACCCCGCAAGCGTTCCCTACCGGCAACCCCCGGCACAAGGCGGATGGGGTGGTGATCGGGCTGGTGCACCGCGGTGGCTACGGTGCAGTGCGATGACGCCGTTCTCGCCGCTGCACTCCCTGCCCGAGGTCGAGGTGACCGAGCACCTGTGGATCTCGGTGCGGGCCAACGTCGTCGCTGTCGGGCCCGAGCCGTTCGGCGACCCGGTCGTCACCCATTTCCTCGGCATGCGGGGCTCGGTGGCGTGCTGGGCGGCCGATCTCGGCGAAGAGCCGCCGGGCCGGGCCGAGCAGGGCATCTTCAACGACCTGCGCCGGTTGTGGGGAACCCTCGACGAGGTGGACTTCACCGTGGCCGGGCGGGCGGTGCAGCTCGTCGAATGGCGCCGCACCCACCGGTTCTGCGGCCGCTGCGGCACCCCGACCGACACCGTCGACGGCGAGCGGGCGATGCGGTGCCCGTCGTGCCGGCTGGTGTCGTTTCCCCGGCTGGCGCCGGCGATCATCACCCTCGTCACCCGCGATGGCGGGCGCGAGGCGTTGCTCGCCCGTGGCGTCACGTTCCCGGTGCCGATGTACTCGTGCCTGGCCGGGTTCGTGGAGCCGGGCGAGACCCTCGAGCAGGCGGTGGCCCGCGAGGTGCACGAGGAGGTGGGACTCGTCGTGCGCGACGTCGCCTACCAGGGCAGCCAGCCGTGGCCGTTCCCGCACTCGCTGATGCTCGGCTTCCGGGCCGTGTGGGAGTCCGGCGACATCGTGTGCGATCCCAAGGAGATCGTCGACGCCAACTGGTACCGGCCCGATGCGCTGCCGTCCATCCCGCCCGGCATCTCGATCGCTCGCAAGCTCATCGACGCCTGGCTGGCCGAGCAGGCCTGACCCGACCGGCCCTCGGCCGGCCGGTGATCAGGCGTCGTCCATCGGGGCAACGTCGACGACGACGCCCGGGCCGGGCGAGAGGTGCGCCCCCAACGCCGCCGCCAGGCGTGTGACCGCGTCGGCCGACAGGTCCTCGAGGTCGATGGCGGCCCAGGCCGCCCGTTCGATCGGTTCGGCGCCTGCCGCCGGGCACGCGGCCACGCGCACGCCGATTCGGCCGTCGATCGCCCGGGGGCTGATCGCAACGGTCAACCGACCGGGGCCGGCCGTGCGCACCAGGCCGCCGAGGACTTCGTCGAGCAGATGCGACAGGCGCATCGCGTCGGTGACGATCGGGGCCGGGCGGTGTTCGGGAAGCTCGGTCACGAGCAGGATGCCGCGCCGCAGCGCTGCCTGGCGCAGGAGCCCGACGCTGCCCTCGACGACGTCGACCACGTCGACCGGTGCGATCGACAGGCCCAAGGTGCCGGCGTCGGCCTCGGCCACCACGTGCAGGTTGCGGAACAACCGGTGGAGCTCCTGCAGGGTCGTCGCCACGGTGCGCAGCCGGGGGGCGTCGTCGGCGCCGGTCTCGCGCAGTTGCAACTCGACCAGCCCGAGTGCGACGTGCACCGGGCTCATGGACAGGTGCCCGAGCCGGGCGAGGACGGCGGACTTCGTCGCGTTGGCGCGCTCGGCCGCGTCCCGGGCGGCACCGAGTTCGGCGGTGCGCACGGCGACGAGGTGCTCGAGGTCGCCGGCGAGCGCCCAGAGCCGGCGGGTCTGCTCCTCGGCGATCCGCTCGGCCGCCAACCGGGCTTCGCGCTCGCGAGCGAAGCGACGCTCGAGCCGAGTGAGCTGCGCGTCCGGCACACCGAGCGGCTCGGGCGGCACGGCGAGGGTCATTGGCGCACTCACGGTGCAGTGGTGATGGCGAGGATGCACGCGTCGGCGCCGTCGTCCCGGCACGATCGGTGCTCGACGGTCGCGTCGCCGCCGAGGTGGCGGGCGGCGCCGACGGCGAGCCCCTCGGCGAGACGGCACAACCGCCGGGCCGAGTCGTAACGCAGCACGATGGTCCCGTCGGGCTCGGTCCGCACCTCGAACGACGGCGGCCGCGCACCCGGGTAGAGCTTGGTCACCTCGGGATGGATCACGCGATCCAGACCCGCCAGGAGCGAGGCGAGGTCGTGGTACCCCTCGACGAGGCCGGTGGCCCGGCCGGCGAGATGGGCGTAGGCGTGCGTGCCAACGAGCGCGAGCACGGCCCCGGCAGCCAATCCGGTGCGGGCCGCCGCGGCGTGCACGATCGCGCCGAGTTCGTGATCGTCGTACTGGCCCAGGCTCGTGTAGGCCCCGGCGAGCCCGGCGTCGTCGAGCAGGTCGTCCCAGCAATCGGCACCGAGGAGATCGGTGACGACCTCCTCGACCACGTTGAACACGACGCCCTTCACCGCGACCTCACGATGCCTCGAGCGTTGCGGCGTGGTCGGCCACGAGGCCGGCCATCGACTCACAGGCGGCGTCGAGGGCTTCGAGGAACCGTTCGTCGATGACGGCGAGACCACCGGCTTCGGCGGACCGTGCGAGGTCGTGCACGGCGACGCCGCCGACGAGACGTGCGGTGGAGGCCAGCGTGTGCGCGTGGCGGCGCAGCGAGGAGTCGTCCCCGGCAGCGGCCGCCTGGTGCACCCCGTCGAGCCGGGCCGTGCATTCGGTCAGGAAGGTGCGCAGCAGCATCGCGGCGGCGGTCGCCCCCGTGTCGCGCACCAGCTCCTGGATCATCGTGAAGTCGAGCCGGGAGCCCTCGGTTGCGTTGGCGCCGTTGGCGATCGTCTCGCCGGCGCCCGAGTCGGTGGCGGCCGGAGCGACGGGGGCGGCCGGCTGGTCGGCGGCGGTGAGCGCTGCGGCATTGAGCGCGCGTGCCAGGGCGTCGATGCCGAGGGGCTTGGCCAGGAACCCGTTCATCCCGGCCTCCATGCACGCGGCCCGGTCCGAGGCGAGCGCCGCGGCGGTCAGCGCCAGGATCGGGGTTCGCCAGCCCTGCGCTCGCAGCCGCCGGGTCGTCTCGAGACCGTCGATGCCGGGCATGTTGAGGTCCATGAGCACGATGTCGACGGACGCGTCGATGCGGGCGAGCCCAGCCTCGCCGCTGTCGGCCGTGACGGCGTCGTGGCCGAGGATCGCGAGCTGCTGGCGGGCGAGTTCGAGGTTCAGCCGGCTGTCGTCGACCACCAGGACCCGCAGGCGAGCGGGTGTGGGGGCGTCGAACTGCTGCGGACTGGTGGCGGTTTGCTCACCGTCGGCGACGGCGGGCGCCGGCACGACGATGGCGAACGTGGTTCCGACCCCGAGGGTGGAGCGGACTGATACGTCCCCACCGAGCGCGGCGGTGAGGTCCCGGACGATCGAGAGCCCGAGACCCGTCGTGGACCCGCCGCGGGTGAGCTCGGTGCCGATCCCGGCGAACGGCTCGAAGACGCGTTCGAGGCGGTCCGGTGCGATGCCGGGTCCGGTGTCGGCGACCTCGATGCGGATCCGGTCGTCGGCGCAGGTCGCCCGGAGGCGCACCGAGCCGGCGGCGGTGTACTTGATGGCGTTCGATACCAGGTTGACCAGCACGCGCCGCACGCGCTGCTCGTCGAGCGACACGAGCGCCGGCACGTCGTCGGCCACCTCGCACGACACGGTGAGCGCCCCGGCGTCGTGGGTGCGCTGGACGTCCTCGATGGCCGAGCGGAGCAGGTCCCCGAGGTCCGTGGGAACGGGGTCGACGACGATGCCTCCCGCACCGGCGGTGGTCACGAGAAGCAGGTCGTTGACGAGCAGTTCGAGGTTGCGAACGTCCCGGCCGATCGCCTCGGCGTGGACGACGACCTCGGGATCGGCGTGCCGGGCGAGCAGCTCGGCTCGACCGGCCATGAGGTGCAACGGGTTGCGGAGATCGTGCGCGCTCTTCGCCACGAACGCCGATCCCGCCGCGGCCGCCCGCTCGGCGCGGTCGCGCGCCGCCTGGAGGCGGCGCAGTTCGGCGACGGGCGTCGACCAGGGGTCGAGGACGAGCACGGCGGCGACGGCGCGGCCGTCGTCGGATCGCAGGGCGCGGGCACGCAGGCGGGCTTCGAACGACGAGCCGTCGGAGCGCACGAACTCCTGGAACGCCTCGAGCGGCTCGCCGGCGCCGGCCCGCAGACCGGCGAACCAGTCGGCATGGCGGGCCCGGTCCGCCGGTGCCGTCATGGCGCCGAGGGACACCGGATCGGTCGCGCCGCACAGCGAGCTCCACGGTGCATTGCACGCCAGGAACTGCCCGTCGAGATCGGTGACTGCGAGGGCGACGGGGAGATGGTCGCCGAGGGTGCCGATGAGCTGGACGATGTCGACGGGGCGTGGTTCGTCGGGCACGACGGTCCTGATCGGCAACCGGCACGGTCGGTGAACCCGAACCGGGTGGTTCGACGCATCCGGCGGCGGAAACGAGGGTCGAGATCGCGGGTCGTACGCGTACCCGGCGGTCGGGCCCTGGCACACTGCGGCCATGATCGAGCGGCTCGATGCGCTGGAACCCGGTCAGGCGATCGTCGTGGGCGGCGATCGGGTGGTCCGCGTCGGCCCGGAGTTGGCGGCGGCCTTCGCGCCCGGCGACCGGCTGCTGGTGGTCGACACGACGGGCGACCTGCTCCACGTCCCGCACGCCGACGCGCTCGTCGCCGGTGACGCGGTCGCCGATGCCGTCGCCGCCTTCGAGGCCCTGCGCGCCGTCGACGACGCCGCCGTGACCGCGTTCTTCGAGGCCTTCGCCGCCGGTCTCGCCGACGACGCGGTGTTCGCTCCGATCGCCGCGGCGAACGCCACCGACGTGGCCGACGCCCGCGTCCGGGGCCGATCGACGACCCGGCTGGTGCTCGACGCGAAGATGCGCGCCGGCATGGTCGCGGGGCTTCGGGTCTGGCGGGACCTGCCCTCCACCCGGGGCCGCGTCCTCGAGACCGTCGAGCACGCCGGGTGGCGCGTCGAGCAATCGACGGCCGGTCTCGGGGTGGTCGGGTTCGTGTTCGAGGGCCGGCCCAACGTGTTCGCCGACGCCTGCGGGGTGCTGCGGGGCGGGAACACCGTCGTGTTCCGGATCGGCTCCGACGCGCTCGGCACGGCGCGCGCCATCGTGACCCACGCCCTGGAGCCGGCGCTGCGCGCGGCGGGGGTGCCGGTGGGCGCGGTTCGGCTCGTCGACTCGGCGTCCCGGGCGTCGGGCTGGGCGCTGTTCTCGGATCGCCGCCTGGCGCTCGCGGTCGCACGCGGGAGCGGCGACGCGGTGGCCCAACTCGGCGCGGTCGCCCGCCAGGCCGGCGTGCCGGTGAGCCTGCACGGCACGGGCGGCGCGTGGCTGGTGGCCGGAGCGGCAGCCGATCCGGCGCGCTTCGCGGCAGCGGTCCGGCACTCGCTCGACCGCAAGGTGTGCAACACGCTCAACGTGTGTTGCGTGCCGGCTGCGCGCGCCGCGGAGCTGGTGCCGCAGTTCTGCGCGGCGCTCGAGCACGCGGCCGCGGCGCGCGGGGCCGCACCGAAGCTGCACGTCGGGCCGGGGGCGGCGTCCCACCTGCCGGCCGGCTGGCTCGGCGTCACCGGCACCGTCCGGCGTGCCGACGGCGAGCACCGTGAGGCTCGGGCCGAACCGATCGAGGAGGCCGAGCTCGGCCGCGAATGGGAGTGGGAGGACAGCCCCGAGGTGACGCTCGTCGTCACCGCCGACACCGACGCTGCAATCACCCTGTGCAACCGCTACAGCCCCCGCCTCGTGGCGTGTGTCGTCACCGAGGACCCTGCGGAGGAGGAGCGGTTCGTCCAAGCGGTCGACACGCCATTCGTCGGAAACGGGTTCACCCGCTGGGTCGACGGTCAGTTCGCGCTCGGGCGGCCCGAACTCGGCCTGTCGAACTGGGAGACCGGTCGGTTGCTCGCCCGGTCCGCCGTGCTGTCGGGCGACTCGGTGTTCACGGTGCGCACCCGCGCCCGGCAGGTCGACCCCGACCTGCACCGGTAGGCGACGCCGGACGGGCAGTTCAGCCGCCGAGCACCTTGGCCTGCAGGCGGCGCATGCCGGCGAGCCACCGATCGACGTCGGCGGTCTTGCGCTGCCAGTACCCGAGCACCTCGGGGTGGGGGAGGATCAAGAACCGCTCGTCACGGATCGCGTCGACCACCGTGGCGGCGACCTGCTCGGGTTCGAGGACGGCCCCGGCGAGCTTGACGACCGAGGCCCCGGTCGCAGCGACCGCACCCGGATCGCGCCCGCCGTTGAGCATGTTCGTGTTCACGCCCTGCGGGCACAGGCACGACACGCGCACGCCCCGGTCGCCGTAGGTGATCGAGAGCCATTCGGCGAAGGCCACGGCCGCGTGCTTGGTCACCGAGTACGGGGCGGACCCGATCTGGCTGAGCAGGCCGGCGGCCGAGGCGGTGGAGCAGAAGTACCCGTGGCCCCGCTCGATCCACTCGGGGACCAGGCAGCGGGCGAGGTAGTAGTGCGACTTCACGTTGACGGCGAACGACCGGTCCCAGTCGTCGTCGGAGGTCTCCAGGTCCGTGCCCAGGCCGATGCCGGCGTTGGCGAAGGCCACCTCGACCGGGCCCAGTTCGGCCCGCACCGTGGCGACCATCGCCGCAACGGCGTCGGGGTCGGCGACGTCGCAGGCCAGGCCGACGGCGCTGCCGGGTCGGCTGGCGTCGAGCGCGGCGGCGACGGCGGCGGCACCCGGGCCGTCCCGGTCGACGACGGCGACCCGGGCACCCTCGGCGTGGAATCGTCGGGCGATCGCCCGACCGATCCCGTTGGCGGCGCCGGTCACGATCGTGGTGGTTCCCGAGAGCTCCATAGCCCCGGATCGTATGCATCGGTTCCAGTGCGCCTCGGGACTTCATCCAGACGCAACACGAACCACGTGAGTGGACCCCGTCGGCGGTCGATACGGTCGAGGGCGACGAGCCACTCCCCGATAGGCTCGCGCCAACCCAGGAGGCGAGACGATGACCGAGGTTCGTGACCGGACCCGTGAGGCGCAAGTGATCGGCGAAGCGCTCGAGATCATCGACCGCGCCCTGGCCGAGATGGGCAGCCGGGAGCTGGTGTCCACCGGCGAGATGGCCGACGTGCTGCTGGACGTGCGCTCGCTGCTCACCCTGCCGCAGCGCTGATCCGGCCGAGCCGGGGCCGTGCGGATTCAGCCGTCGACGACGGCGAGCAGGTCCCGCACGGCCCGCTCGTGGGCCCGCAACAACCGCTGCGGTTCGGCGACCGCGGCCGTGTCCAGATGGAGACCCATGTCGAGGCTTCCGTCGTAGGACAGCAGGGTGAGGTTGAACGCCACGCCTGCGAGCGGACCGACCGGATGATTCGACACGACGCGCGCGCCGGCGACGTACACGGGGATCGGGGCCCCGCGGACGTTCGAGGTGGCGAAGTCCACGGTCTGGCTCTGCTGGCGGGCCAGGCGAGTGACGACCGAGGTGGGAAGCAGGGCGGCCAGGCCGGACAGCACCTCGAGCGACGCCGACGCGCTCGACGCCCGAGCGCCTTCGGTGGCGGCCTGGATGGCACGGAACCGCTCGGCGATGGGCAGGTCGCCGGTGGGCACGACGAGCCGGGCGAGCGTGAATGCGTTGGCGCCCGATCCCGACGTGCGGGTGCTGATGGCCATCGAGGCCCGAAGCGTGTCGACCGGGTGGCCGCGTTCACGGTGGTAGCGGGCCGCGGCTTCGGTGGCGATGGTGACGAAGGCCGTGTTGAGGCTGCCCCCGAGGTGGTGGGCGGCGGCCTTGGTCGCCTCGAGCGGGGCGCGCAGCACCTCGAGACGCCGACCCAGCGATCGGGCGGTCCACAGGGGCGAGTGGGCCCGCTCGGTGTCGGTGAGCTGGGTGACGATCTCCCGGGTGGCGCCGACGACCGCCTGGGCGGTGGCCGGGACCCGGGTCGGGTCGGCCAGCAGGTCACGGCCCTGACGGGCCAGCGCAAGCGGAAGCCGGAACGTACCGGTGAGCAGGTCGGCGAGCGGGTTGCGCTCTTCGGGCGGGCTCGGCGGGGCCGGCTCGACGGGTGGGGGTTCGGGGGCGTCGCGCTCGAGGTCGAGGAACTGCATCGACATCCGGATGCCCGCCTCGCCGTCGACGACGGTGTGGTGCAGCTTCTGGATCAGCGCGCCCCGTCCGCCGCGCAAGCCGTCGACGACGATGAACTCCCACAACGGTCGGGCCCGGTCGAACGGGTCGGCCACGAGCAGCGCGGCGAGGTCGAGCAGCTGGCGGTCGGTGCCCGGTTTGGGCAGGGCGACGTGGCGGACGTGCCGGGCGAGATCGAACTGGTCGTCGTCCACCCAGACCGGGCTCGACAGCCCGGTCGGTGCGGGTTGGACCCGCTGGCGCAGCCGGGGCACCGCTTCCACGGCATGCGCCATGCGTCGCAGCAGGCGTTGGTGGTCGAGCGGCCGGTCGAGGAACGTCACGTTGCCGAACGTCGAGGACAGGAACGGGTCCTTCTCGAGGCGCCACATCAGGCCCTCTGCGTCGGTCATCCGGCGTTCGAACACGATGGGTGCGGCCATGTCAGTTGTGATGCAGGTCGGTGTTGAGCCCCTGCCACTTCACGCCGGCCCGGGCGACGGCCTCGATCGCACCCGTGACGCTGTTGCGCCGGTAAAGCAGGCCGGGCCGGCCCGACAGCAGCCGAGCTTTGACCGCCGTGCCGTCGGGGGTGGCGACGAGCGACCCGGCGGTGACGTAGCAGCCGGCCTCCACGATGCAGTCGTCGCCCAAGCTGATACCCACGCCGCCGTTGGCGCCGATCAGGCAGCGCTCGCCGATGTTGACCACCTCGGTGCCCCCGCCCGACAGCGTGCCCATGATCGAGGCCCCGCCCCCGACGTCGGAGCCGTCGCCGACGATCACGCCCTGCGAGATCCGGCCCTCGACCATGGACGTGCCGAGCGTGCCGGCGTTGAAGTTGCAGAACCCTTCGTGCATCACCGTCGTGCCGGGGGCGAGGTGGGCGCCGAGGCGAACCCGGGAGGCGTCCGCGATGCGGACGCCTCCGGGCGTCACGTAGTCGGTCATCCGCGGGAACTTGTCCACCCCGTGGACCATGAGGTGGCCGCCGGCGGCCCGCAGCGCGAGGCGGGCATCGTCGAGCCGGTCGAGCGGGACCGGGCCGAGATCGGTCCAGGCGACGTTGACGAGCTTGCCGAACAAGCCGTCGAGGTTCTGCTGGCGGGGTCGGAACAGCCGGTGCGACAACAGGTGCAGCCGCAGGTAGCCGTCGACGGCGTCGGCCGGCGCGTCGGCGGTGTCGATCACCCGCTCGACCGGCCGAACGACCACCCCGCGGCGCTCGTCTCGCACCTCCCCGACGGCGGCGAACCGGGCCCGGGCCTCGGCGGGCAGCGCATCGCCGGTGCCGACCACCGGGAACCAGGCGTCGAGGGTGGCGCCGTCGGCGAGCGCCGTCGTGGACAGACCGATCCCGAACGCAGCGGGCATCAGAACACCTCCGGGCGGAGCGTGGGGAACAGAATGACGTCGCGGATGGTGGTGACCCCGGCGAGCAGCATCGCCAGCCGGTCGATGCCGATACCGAGCCCGCCGGTGGGCGGCATGCCGTATTCGAGCGCGCGCAGGTAGTCCTCGTCGACGGTGCCGGCCTCGAGGTTGCCCGCCTCCTTGGCCCGCTGCTCGTCGTCGAACCGCTCTCGCTGGACTCGCGGGTCGTTGAGCTCGCTGTAGCCGTTCGCGAGTTCGCGACCGTTGACGACCAGCTCGAACCGTTCGGTGATCCACGGGTCCTCCCGGTGCACCCGAGCGAGTGGGGACACCTCCACGGGATGGCCGGTGACGAACGTCGGGGCGAGCAGGTGCCGTTCGACGAGTTCGTCGTACAGCTCCATGCACAGCGAACCCGGACCCATGTGGGCTTCGACGGCGACCCCCTTGGCCCGGCAGATCGCGGCGAGCTCGTCGCGGTCCATCGACGGGTGCACCCGCACGCCGACGTGCTCCTCGATCAGGTCGTACAGCGACGCCCGGCGCCACGGCTCGGCGAGGTCGACCGGCGTGCCGCCGATGTCGACCACCGTCGTGCCCAGCGCATCGGCTGCGGCGCGGGTGACGAGAAGCTCGGTGACGGTCATCACCTCGGTCCAGTCGCCGTAGGCCCAGTAGAGCTCCAGCATCGTGAACTCGGGGTTGTGGCGGGGCGACAGGCCCTCGTTGCGGAACACCCGGCCGATCTCGTACACGCGTTCGAGGCCGCCGACGATGAGCCGCTTGAGGTGCAGTTCGAGCGCGATCCGCAGATAGAGCTGCATCTCGAGCGCGTTGTGGTGGGTCACGAACGGCCGGGCGTGGGCGCCGCCCGCCTCGGCGTGCAGGACCGGGGTCTCCACCTCGACGAAGTCGAGGTCGTCGAGCGTGCGGCGGATCGAAGCGATCGCCCGGTGGCGCACCGTGAACGCCCGGCGGGCCTCGGCGTTGACGATCAGGTCGGCGTAGCGCTGCCGGAACCGCGTGTCGGCGTCGGTGAGGCCCTTCCACTTGTCGGGCAACGGTCGGATCGCCTTGGCGAGCAGCTCGACGCGCTCGACCCGGATCGACAGCTCCCCCGTGCGGGTGGTCATCACCACCCCCTCCACGCCGAGCACGTCACCGAGGTCGAGGTCGTCGAAGGCGTCGAAGCGTTCTTCACCGATCACGGCCTTCGACACGAACAGCTGCAGCGTGCCGCTGCGGTCCTGCAGCGTCCCGAACGCCAGCTTGCCCTGACGGCGGCGCAGCATCAGCCGGCCGGCGACCGCCACCGGCTCGGTCGTCTCGGCGCCGGGCCCGAGCTCGCCCCAGCGCGCCCGCAGCTCGGCCAGGGTGTGCGACCGGTCGAACCGGTACGGGTAGGCCTGGCCGCCCGCAGCGCCGAAGGCGTCGACCTTGGCGAACCGGGCGGCCCGGATGACCTCGAGGGCACCGTGCTGCTCGGCACCGCTCGGCTCGCCGTCGGTGGTCTCCGCCGCAGCAGCGGGGTCGGTTGCGGGCGAGTCGTTCACGCGGGACAGACGGTACCTGCCCATCCGGGTGCGAGCCCGGCCGGGACGCGCCCTGCGGCGACCGGATCGCCGAGCGGTGGCAGCATGCGGGGGTGGCGACGGGGCAGCGCCTTCGTTCGGGCATCGGCTGGGTGATGCGCGTCGTCGTGGGCGTCGCCGGGGTCGTCGGCCTGGTCGCCGGCGTCGGCTTCGTACGCAGCACCGTCGACGTCCGCTCGAGCGGGCCTGCGGTCGTGGCGACGGCGAGGGTCGCGACCACCCGGGCGAGCGCAACCACCGGCGCACCGGCGCCGGCCTCCGGTGCCCGCCAGGTGGCGCTCGTCGTCGGCGATCCGCGCCGGGACGGCTCGCGCACGCTCACGGCGCTGGTCACCGGGTTCGACGTCGCCGTCGTGCGGGTGGAGTTCCGGCGCGACGGGGTGTTGCTCGGTTCGCTCGACGCCGCCCCGTGGGAACTGACGGTGCCGACGCTCGGCTCGGGGGACCACGTGCTCAACGTGCTGGTGCGCACCGCAGACGGCCGGGTGACCGCCAGCCCGCCCGTGGAGATCGGCACCGGCGGGCCGGCTGCCGACGACACGTTCCGAGCCGTCGTCGAGGGGTGCTGCCCCGCCGAACCCGGCGCCCCGCTGCGGCTCTCGGCCGTCGGGGTGACCGGCAACTTCACCCGCGTGGAGTACTTGCTCGACGGCGAGGTGGTCGCCACCTCGAACCGCCCGCCGACCTTCGTCGCCACGATGGAGGCCGCCGCCGGCATCGTCACGGCCCGGGGCATCGATTCGGCCGGCCGGCGCTGGCCGGCACGCGGCGCCGTCGAGGTCGTGCTCGACACGCCCCCGGCCCTGACGACGACGATCCCGCCCACCGCCGCCCCGTCGACGTCGACTCCGTCCGCGCCGTCCACGTCCGCGCCGTCCACGTCCGCGCCGTCCACGTCCGCGCCG
>Ga0169931_10000075_pt1 | contig 136646 bp, 124 predicted proteins | sample Kivu_15m_20L_FD_129675 | JGI IMG/M metagenome (GOLD analysis project Ga0169931, IMG submission 129675) | Freshwater microbial communities from Lake Kivu, Western Province, Rwanda to study Microbial Dark Matter (Phase II) - Kivu_15m_20L... | ecosystem: Environmental > Aquatic > Freshwater >... | reverse complement strand
TGGCTGCCCGGGTAGGGATCGAACCTACGACCAAGTGATTAACAGTCACCTGCTCTGCCACTGAGCTACCGGGCAACGTGTGCGGAAGAGTCGGGAAGACAGGCGGCGGGGCAGGCGGTGTCAACGCTCCATTTTCGGTTTCTTCGGGGTGGGTAAAGTTTTGGTTGATTTCCCCGCGGGCAACCGATTGGATTTCTTCCTTTTCCACTACGCCTGCCTCCGATGATCGGGGTGACAGGGGGAACGAAAACCATGAAACAAGCCCTCGTCCTCAACGTTGCGCCGCGAGCCCAGACGGGCCGTAGCGCGTCCCGCCGCCTCCGCAAGGTCAATCGCGTCCCCGCGATTCTCTACGGGAAGCACACCAGCCCCGAGAAGCTCGCCGTCGACGGCCCGGAGTTCACCCGGCTGCTCAAGGCGATTGCCGGCCGCGCGCTCATCATCGAGCTCGCGCGTTCCGACAAGGGCGAGAAGGCGCTCTCCTTCCTCCAGGAAGTCCAGCGTGACCCGATCACCGACAAGTACCTGCACCTCGACCTGCAGGAGGTGAAGGCGAACGAAAAGTTTGAGATCCGCGTCGCGGTCCAACCGCAGGGCGAGGCGTTTGGCGTCAAGAACCAGAGCGGCGTGCTCGAGGTCGTGACCCCGCAGGTGCGCATCCGCTGCCTGCCGAAGGATTTGCCCGAGGCCATCTTGGTCGACGTCACCGAGCTGAAGGTCGGTGAGACGATCAAGGTCGGTGAGCTGAAGGCCGTCCCCGGCGTCGAATTCCTTGATTCTAAGGGTCAGCCGATCGTCGCCTGCGTCGAGCCGGTCGCCGAGATCGTCGCCGCCGAGACCGCGGCTCCCGAGGCCGCGGCCGGTGCTGCCGGTGCTGCCGCTCCGGCGGCCGGTGCCGCCGCCACTCCGGCGGCGGGTGCGGCTGCGACCCCCGCGGCGGCGGGTGCCAAGGCTCCCGCAGCGGGCGCGGCGGCGGGTGCCAAGGCTCCTGCAGCGGGTGCCGCGGCGGGTGCCAAGGCCCCGGCGGCCGGCGCGAAGCCGGCGGCTCCGGCCAAGAAGTAAGTTTTCGCCGAGCCGGCTGCCCGCCCCCGCGGGCGCCCGGGCTCGTTCGTTCTTTGAGTCATGTCCATTTCGCTGGTCGCCGGCCTCGGAAATCCGGGGCGGGAGTACGAGCGCACCCGTCACAATCTCGGGTGGGTCCTCCTCGACGCCCTGGCCCGTCAGCACGGGCTGGCGTGGAAGCGCGAGTCGCGCTTCGACGTCGAGATGGCCCGCTGGGATTTTGAGGGGAGGGTGGTCCTGCTGGTGAAGCCGCAAGGCTTCATGAACGACAGCGGGCGCCCGTTGCAGCACGTCGCCGGGTTCCACAAGATCCCGGCCTCCGCGATCGCCGTCGTCTACGACGACCTCACGCTTCCGGCCGGCCGCTGCAAGGTGTCCGTCCACGGCAGCGCCGGCGGTCACAACGGCGTCGCCAGCGTGCTCGCCCACCTCGACGATGCCTTTGTCCGCTACCGCCTCGGCATCGGACCCAAGCAGCCTCCGGAAATGGACCTCAAGGACTACGTCCTCGGCACTTTCACTCCTGAACAAGCCTCCCTTCTCGAACATAACCTCGCCTCCCTCGTCGCCGGCCTGACCCTCCTCATCCGTGAGGGCGCGGACCGCGCGATGAACCAACTCAATCGCAGAGCCCACCATGAACCCGACCAAACGCAGCTACCGCGCGACCTTCATCCTCGATAACCGCGGCAAGGAAGACTCCATCGATCAGATCATCGCTGGCGTGAAGCAGGAAATCACCGCCGTCCAAGGTGAAGTCACCGGCGTCGAAAACCTCGGTCGCCGCGACTTCGTGCGCGTGACCGACCGCAAGATGACCGCCGGCACGTTCGTGCAGGTGGCCTTCTCGGCCCCCGCCTCCGGCCCCTCGGCCCTGCGCGAGCGCCTCCGCCTCAACGGCAGCGTCTACCGCACCTTCGTGCAGTCGGCCTGAGGCCCTGGTCTCCCCTCGACCCCCGCCCACCATGGCCTCGCTCAACAAGGTCTTCCTCATCGGGAACCTCACGCGCGATCCGGAACTCCGGGTCACGCCGAAGGGAACCTCGATCTGCCAGTTCGGCCTCGCGGTGAACCGCCAGTACAAGGACGACTCGGGCGCGACGCGCGATGAGACGACCTTCGTCGACATCGAGGCGTGGGGCAAGCAGGGCGAACTCGTCTCCAAGTACCTGGGCAAAGGATCCCAGTGCATGGTGGAGGGTCGCCTGAAGCTTGACCAGTGGGAGGACAAGACGAGCGGCCAGAAGCGCAGCCGCCTCAAGGTCGTCCTCGACAACGTCCAGTTCCTCGGTGCCCCCCGTGGCGCGGGCGGCGGCGGTGCCGCGGCTCCGTCCGGCGGCGACGACGTCGACCAGACGGCGCATTCCGAGCGTCCCGCTCCCCCGGCGCGCCGCCAAGCCGCGCCAGCCCCGGAGAACCTCGACGAGGACGTTCCCTTCTGATCCCTCCGGCGCCGCCGTGGCGCGGCGCCGCTTTCCGCACCCTGACGCACCTTCATCTTTCCAGCAACGCACCTACCATGGCTCACAACGAAATTCTCCTCCTCAAGCCCGTCGAAGGACTCGGCGGCGAGGGCGATCAAGTCCGCGTCCGCGCCGGCTTCGCCCGCAACTTCCTGCTTCCGCGCAAGATCGCGGTGCCGGTGACCCGCGCCAACAAGAAGCACGTCGACGCGCTGAAGAAGCGCCGCGCGGAGCGCGAACTCTCCGAACTCTCGGCGGCGCAGGAGCTCGCCAAGAAGCTCGAGAAGACCTCGCTGGCCTTCGCGGTGAAGACGGGCGAAGGCGGCAAGCTCTTCGGCGCGATCACCTCGGCGGACATCCATGCGAAGCTCGCGGAGTCCGGGATCACCCTCGACCGCAAGCGCATCCACCTGCACACGCCGGTGAAGACGCTCGGCAAGCACGACGTGAAGATCAAGCTCCACGCTGACGTGAGCGTTGAGCTGTCCTTCGACGTGGTGTCGGAGAACCCGATTGAGCCCGTGGCCACGGAGGCCCCGGCGGCCGAGAAGAAGGAGTACCGCAAGGCTCCCCGCAAGGACGCCTAGGATTAAGCCGCAGGCGGCATTCGCCCCACGGTTGGATTTTGGAAGCCGCGACGCAGGTCGCGGCTTCCCGTCTTCTCACCCCGCCTGCCGTCCCGACCCGTTCCGCCGATGTCTGACGAACCGCAGGCCCCCCGTCCGCCCCGCCGGCCCCGTGCCGAAGGCGCGGGAGCCCCGCCGGTTGGCCGCACCCTGCCGCATTCGGTGGAGGCGGAGGAGTACTTGCTCTCCTGCTGTTTCCTCGACGGCTTGGACGTTGTCTCGCGCTGCCTGGAGGCGCGTATCTCGGCGAACTCGTTCTACCTTCCGGCGCACCGGATGGTCTTTGAAAAGCTGGTGGATCTCTACAACCGCCAGAGCCCGATTGACCTCGCGGTGGTGGCGGAGGAGTTGAAGACGGCGCGCACCCTCGACGAGATCGGCGGGTACGCGTTCCTGACGCAGATCGCGAGTCGGATCCCGACGACGGCGCAGGCGAACTACTTCATTGGCAAGGTGCGGGAACTGGCGCTCCTGCGGGAGCTGATCCGCACGGCCACCGGCACGGTGGAGCAGTGCTACGAATTCACGGGGGGCATCGAGCAGTTCGTCGACACGATTGAGCAGCAGATGTTTGCGGTGACGCAGAGCCGGGCGTCGGAGAGTGCGCGGCCGATGAAGGACCCGACCCGGGAGGCGATGAACGTCATCACGAAGATGATGATGAAGAAGGGGGAACTGACGGGCGTCTCCTCCGGGTTCAAGGACCTCGACCAGTTCACCTTTGGCTTCCAGCGTCAGGAGATGATCGTGCTGGCGGCGCGGCCCTCGATGGGCAAGACCTCGCTGGCGCTGAACTTCGCGGAGTCGGCGGCGCTTCCCCGGCGGGGAACCGGCGTGCCGGTCCTCGTGTTTTCGCTCGAAATGGGAGCCTCGCAACTGGCCCTGCGCATGCTCTGCGCCCGGGCGCGGGTGAACATGAAGCTCCTGCGCGACGGCCTGCTCTCGAAGAACGGAGCGGAGCAGCAGCACCTCGTGCAGGCGGCGGACGAGTTCAGCAAGGCCCCCATCTTCATCGACGACTCCTCGCACCTCACGATCATGGAGTTGCGGGCGAAGGCCCGCCGATTGTCCGCCCGGCATCCCCTCGGGATGATTATTGTCGATTACCTGCAGCTGATTGCCCCAACGGACCCGCAGACCCCGCGTGAGCAGCAGGTGGCGGAGATTTCGCGCGGCTTGAAGGGCCTGGCGAAGGAACTCGACGTCCCAGTGCTTGTCCTCTCTCAGCTCAACCGCTCTGCTGAAAAGGAGAATCGCACCCCGAAACTTTCCGACCTCCGCGAGTCCGGATCGATTGAGCAGGACGCTGACGTCGTGCTCATGCTGGCGCGGCCGAAGGATGCTGACGAGAAGTTCCAGGTGGCGGCCGACTCGGCCGAGTTAATCGTTGCCAAGCAACGAAACGGGCCGGTAGGAGAGTTGAAGCTTACGTTCCTGCGAGACATCACCCGCTTTGAAAACTACACACCGTAATCCGCTCTTCCGGGTGGTTTGTTTCGCCGTCCTGGGCCTGCTCCTGTCGGCCCCTTCGCGTCTCGGAGCCCAGGCCCCCGCACCCGGTGCGGCGTCGGCGGCGACGTACACGGTGGGCTCGGTCGCGATCAAGTTCATTGGTGCAGCCAATGTGAGCGAGCAGGTGGTCCGGGCCAACATGCAGGCCCGGGAGGGGGCCGCCATCGACGATGCGATGATCGACCAGGACATTCGTTCCCTGTACCGCACCGGCCTTTTCGAATTCATCGAGGTGAAGCGGGACGCCCGTCCGGACCGCACGGTGAACCTGCTGATCGAAGTGACCCCGAAGTTCCGCGTCCTCAGCGTTCGCTTCGAGGGCAACAAGCGGGTCAAGAGCCGCCGCCTCGAGAAGGAAGTTAAGACGAAGGACAACCTCGCCCTCGACGAGCGGCAGGTGAAGGAAGACGGCGAGAAGCTCCGCGAGTATTACCAGAAGGCGGGCTACAATCAGGCCCAGATCACCTACAGCATCGAGCGTGACCGCGGGACCGGCTTCGGCACGGTGACGTTCAAGATCCGGGAAGGCGAAAAGGTACGGATCAGCTCGATCGACTTTGAGGGCAACCAGAGCGTGAAGCCCCGGCGCCTCCGCAAGGAGATGGAGACGAAGCGCTGGTGGATCTTCAGTTGGCTGACGGGTTCAGGCCGGTTGAAGGACGACGAATTTGAGGACGATCTGGAGAAAGTGCGCGATTACTACCGCGAGGAAGGCTTCCTCGACGTGGCAATCGATGCGGACAAGGTTCGTTACGAGTATCCGGATCCGAGCCGCCTGCGGATCGTGATCGGGGTGGAGGAGGGCAAGCAGTACCGCGTCGGCGACATCACCTTCAAGGGCAACCAACTCTTCCCGTCGGCGATCCTCAGCTTTGTCGTGAAGCAGCGCAGCGGCTCGGTGTTCCAGCCGTCGAAGCTGGACAAGGACGTGGAGGGCTTGGAGGACTTCTACGGCCGCGACGGCTACCTCGACACGCGGGTGCGCCTCGTTCGCAAGCCGAACATCACCACGGGCAACATCGACGTCGAATACGACATCCAGGAGAGCGAGAAGTTCTTCGTCGAGTCGGTGAAGATCGAGGGCAACACGAAGACCAAGAGCATCGTGATCCTGCGCGAACTCGCGCTCGGGCCGGGTGAAGTGTTCGACATGGTGCGGATGAAGATTTCCAAGCTCCGCCTTGAGAACACGCGCTTCTTCGACGACGTGAACGTCACGCCGGAGACGTCGAACATTCCCTCGCGCCGCAACCTCAAGGTGGCGGTCCGGGAAGGGCGCACCGGCAACCTCACCTTCGGCGCGGGCTTCAGCTCTCTGGAGCGGGCGGTGGTGTTCGCGGAGTTGACCCAGTCCAACTTCGACCTCTTAAACCGCCGCAGCTTCTTCCAAGGAGATGGCCAGAAGTTCCGTCTCCGCCTGCAACTGGGCTCGCTGTCCAGCGAAGTGGTGCTCTCGTTCGAGGAGCCTTGGCTCTTTGAGCGGGAGTTGGCGCTCGGCTTCACGCTCTTCCGGACGAGTTCGGACTACGAAAGTGCGTTCTACAAGGAGGTCCGCACGGGCGGCGAGGTCTACGTGCGCAAGCGCCTCTTCGAACTTGTCGAGGGCAAGCTCGCGTACAGCGCGCAGCAGGTGGAGATCAGCGAGGTTGATGAGAACATCGCGCTCTTCTTCCCGGCGGGGAAGAGCTTCCTCTCGACGGTGGGCCTGCAGTTGCTGCGGGACACCCGCGACAAGATCGTGAACACGACGGCCGGCAATCGCGCCGAGCTGAATCTCGATGTGTCATCGGACGCGTTTGGTTCCGACTTCAACTACTACAAGGCGGAGTTCCGCGGCTCGCAGTTCTTCCCGATCTTCGACGCCCAGGAGCAGGTGATCTCGGTGATCGGCCGGGTGGGCGTGCTCGACACCTTCGGGGACAACCCCAAGGGCAGCCCGCGTTTTGAGTACTTCACCCTCGGCGGACCCTACACGCTGCGTGGCTTTGAGTACCGGGCGGTGGGCCCCAAGAACGTGTCCGGTGAGCCCATCGGTGGACAGAGCTACGGCTTCATGTCGATCGAGTACTCGGCTGACATTGTCAGCCCGATCCGCTTCGCGATCTTCTATGATGCGGGGTTCGTGAATCAGGATGCCTACGACTTCAATCCGGGCTCGTACAACGACAACTTCGGTGTCGGCCTGCGCCTCTTTGTCGCCGGGGCCCCCCTCAGCCTCGACTTCGGCATCCCCCTGACCACGGACAAGTTCAACGACGACGGTAACCAATTTAACTTTTCCTTCGGCACCCGTTTCTGATTGGATTGTCCTTTCGATCTGACCCACACGCCATGAAATCACTCCTTCGTTCCCTCCTTGCCGTCGCCCTTCTGGGCGTCGCCTCCCTCTCGGTTCAGGCCCAGCCGGCGCCGAAGGTCTTCGTCATCGACCTGGCGAAGCTCTACGAGAGCCACTACAAGACCGAGGCACACATCACGAAACTGCGCGCCGATGAGCAGAAGGCGCAGGTCGAGTTGGAGCGCCTGAACAAGGAAGGCAATGGGCTGGTCGAGCAGTACAAGGAACTCGTTGAGAAGGCGAACAACAACCCGCTCGCCTCGGCGGACGCGAAGGCCAAGGCGGAGCAGGACGCCCAGGCGAAGCTGGAGGAAATTGAGCGGAAGAAGCAGGAGATCCAAGGCTTCCGCGCCAATGTTGAGCGCGCCCTGCAGCAACAGATGGGGGCGTTCCGCGAGCAGATCCTCGGGGAAATTTCCAAGACCGCGACCGAGATCGCCATGCGCAAGGGAGCCACGATCCTGATCGACAAGGCGGGCCCGACGGGCATCGGCATTTCGAACTTCGTCTACCTCGATCCGGCTTACGACATCACGGATGAGGTGCTGGCCGAGGTGAACAAGAACCGTCCGGCGGCCCCCGCGGCGGCGGCTCCGGCGGCGACTCCGGCGGCGACGGCCGCCCCGGCTGCGGCGAACGAGCCGGCCCCGACGGTCACGTTCCCCGGCGCCAAGAAGAACTAAGCGCGGTAAGCGTGGTCAGCTTTCGACCCGCCCCCTTTGCCGGGGGCGGGTTTTTTGTGTCCTGCCTCCGGGGTCCGGCCTGCATCTGGCTCCCAGTGCGCTCCGGTTCAGCGACGCCCCCGCAAGACCGCCCTTGCCGCCGCCGCGGTTCTTTGGTGCAGTTCGAGTTTCCCAGCCCTTCCGGACCCGCATGCGCGTCGCCCTTTCCCTTTCCGAACTCATCGCCATCGTCGGACCGGCGGAGGTGCGCGGGGCGATCGACGGGGACGTGACCGGCCTCGCCTCCCTGGAGACGGCGCGGACGGGCGACCTCTCCTTCCTCGGCAACCCCCGCTACAAATCCCAGGTCCCGGAATCGCAGGCATCGGTGATCCTGCTTCCCACCGACCATGCCGGAACGCCGAGGGCGGGTCAGGCCTTCGTTCTCGTCGCCAATCCCTCGGTGGCCCTCGCGGCGGTGTGTGCGCGCCTTGAGCAGCGCCTGTGGCCGCGGCCGGCGCCCGGCATTCACCCGTCGGCGAGCGTGGCGACCGATGCCGTGGTCGCGCCCACGGCGACCATCGGCCCCCTCTGCGTCGTGGAGTCGGGGGCTCGGATCGGGGAGCGGACCCATTTGCAGGCGCAGGTCTTTGTTGGGCGCGGCACCCGGATCGGCGACGACTGCTGGCTGCAGCCTGGGGTGCAGGTGACGGCGGAGTGCACCCTGCACGATCGCGTCCGTCTCCAGCCCGGCGTGGTGGTGGGCTCCGATGGGTTCGGCTACGAATTCGTGCGCGGCCGCCACGAGAAGGTGCCGCAAGTCGGAGGCGTGACTGTTGAGTCGGACGTCGAGATCGGAGCCAACGCGACGATTGACCGTGCCCGTTTCAGCCAGACGGTGATCGGCGAGGGGACGAAGATCGATAATCTGGTGCAGGTGGCGCACAACGTGGTCATGGGGAAGCATTGCATCCTTTGTGCGCAGGTGGGGATTGCTGGGAGCACGACGCTCGGGGACTACGTGGTGCTGGGTGGCCAGGCTGGGGTGGGCGGGCACCTGACGATTGGACGAGGGGTGAAGGCGGGAGGGCGCGCGGGCCTGACGACCGACGTGGAGGCGGGGGCCTTCGTGAGCGGGATGCCGGCGCTGCCCCACATGCTGGAGCAGCGCCTGACGATCCTCCGCAAGCGCCTCCCGGAACTCTTCCGCCGGTTTGACGCGTTGGAAGTCGCGGTGGCTGAGCTAAAAAAGTCTTCCTCGGCTTAGACGCTTCGATAAGGTCGGTGGGCCGCCACATGAACAGCAAGCCCGCCCTGAAAGTGTTCTCCGGGAATTCGAATCGTCCTCTTGCCGAGGAGATTTGCCGCCACATTGGCATTCCGCTGGGGGAGGCGACGGTCACGAGTTTCCCGGACGGCGAATCGTTCGTGAAGATCAACGAGAACGTCCGCGGTCACGACGTCTACCTCGTGCAGTCGACCTGTCCGCCGTCCAACCATCACCTGATGGAGTTGCTGATCATGATCGATGCGTGTCGGCGCGCGTCGGCCAACCGCATCACGGCGGTGCTGCCCTTCTATGGCTACGCCCGGCAGGACCGCAAGGATCAGCCCCGCGTACCGATCACGGCGAAGCTCGTGGCCAACCTCCTGACGGCGGCGGGGGCGAATCGCGTGCTGACGATGGACCTGCATTCGCAGCAGATCCAAGGCTTCTTCGACATCCCGGTCGACCACCTCTACGCCTCGCCCACGCTCTTCAAGTACCTCACGCAGATCACGACGAAGAACCTCGTGGTGTGTTCGCCGGACGTGGGCGGCATGAAGATGGCGGCGGCCTATGCCGACGTCCTCGGGGCGGGTCTCGGTTTGGTGGCGAAGAAACGCACCAGCGCCACGAACGTGGAGGCGATCAACGTCGTGGGCGACGTGGACGGCTGTGACGTGCTTCTGGTGGATGACATCACGGAGACGGCGGGCACGCTGACGGCGGCGGCGAAGATCCTCCGCGAGCACGGTGCGCGGAGCGTTCGCGCCGCAGTCAGTCACTGCATCCTCTCGGACCTGGCGCGGGACCGTCTGAAGGGCGGCCTGATCGACGAACTGATCATCACCAACTCGATTCCCAACGACCCGAAGGGCCTGCCGATCACGGTGATCAGCATTGCGAGCCTCCTCGGCGAGGCCATCCTCCGCATCAACAACAACGAAAGCGTCACCGGCCTCTTCAAGGTAAAGGGCTTCTGACGCGGTCTCCGGCGCGGTTGAGCGGGTGCGAGCGCCGGATTGCGTTTTGGCGGATTCTCCGTGGCTTCTCTCATGACCTCCCCGATCCTTCGTCTTGCGGTGTGCGCGGCTCTCCTGGCCGCCGGAGTGGCGGGTGCCGCGGAGGCGCCCCGGAAGACGTCGCCGGCGAAGGCCCCGACCCTGAAAGTGGACGCCTCGCCGGTGACCGCGGGTCCGCGGGGGGGAGCCCCGGTGACCTATGCCGACGTCCTGGAGCCGGTGCAGCGCGCGGTGGTCTCGGTCTATTCCACCAAGACGGTCACCTCCCGGCGACAGATGAACCCCCTGTTCCGGCAGTTCTTCGGCGACCAGATGCCCCCGCCCCGCGAATCCCGGGAGCAGGGCTTGGGTTCGGGCGTACTGATCTCGCCCGATGGCTACATCCTGACCAACAACCACGTCGTCGAAGGAGCGGACGAACTGAACGTCTCGCTGCCGGACGACCGTGAGTTCAAGGCCAAGCTGATCGGCTCGGACCCGAGCACGGATGTGGCGGTGATCAAGATTGAGGCCGAAGGACTGCCGGTGGTGACGCTGGCGGACAGCGACAAACTGCGCGTCGGGGACATTGTCTTCGCGGTGGGCAACCCGCTTGGCATTGGCCAGACGGTGACGATGGGCCTCATATCGGCGTTGGGGCGCAACAACCTTGGCCTGCTCGACCGGGAGAATCAGGCCGGCTATGAGAATTTCATCCAGACGGACGCGGCGATCAACATGGGCAACTCCGGCGGGGCCCTCGTCGACGCCCGCGGCCGCCTCGTGGGCATCAACACGGCGATCGTTTCGACGACCCGCGGCAACATCGGGATTGGCTTTGCGATTCCGGTGAACCTCGCGTCGACAGTGATGAACAGCCTTGTGCAGACCGGTTCGGTGGCGCGCGGCTTCCTCGGCGTCGGCGTCGAGACCCTGAGTGCGGACCTCGCCGAGGCGCTCGGCCTGAAGAAGGATGCCCGCGGCGTGGTGATCAACACGGTGACCCCGGACAGCCCGGCGGACAAGGCCGGCCTGCGGCGTGGCGACGTCATCCTCTCGATCAACGACAAGACGATCCTCTCGCTGCAGGACCTGCGGCTTTTTGTGTCGCAACTCGCTCCTGGCACCGAAGTCGAAGTGAAGTCGGTGCGGGACGGCAAGGAGCGCACCACGAAGGTTAAGCTCGGCAGCCTGCCGGATGCTAACCGCGGTGGCGGCCTCTTTGAGGGGGTGACAGTGGAGCGCCTCGATGACGAGTCGCGCCTTCGGTTGGACCTGGACGAGCGCGTCAGCGGCCTCGTGGTGACCGAGGTGGACCCTGATTCCCCCTACGCGGAACGCCTGTTCCCGAACATGGTGATCATCGAGGTGAATCGCGTGCCGGCGGTGACGGTCAATGCGGCGCGCGCGGCGCTGGTCAAGGGCCGGGCGAACCTCCTCCTGATCTACTTCCGCGGCGCGTACCGGTATATCCCGATCACGGTCGAGCCCTGACGTCCGCCGGAGGCGGCGCCCGCCTCAGCTGCCCGGTTTCTCGACCGGAAGGCGGGCGAGTTCGGGCGGAAGGGCATCGGCGGCGTAGGTCGGGAACGACAGTTCCAGCAGCGAGACGGCGGGGATGTCGAACCAGGACGAACCGGCGCTGCGGTCGACGAGCATGGCGACGGCGACGGGGACGGCGCCGAGGCTGCGGACGATGTTGATGCATTCGACCACGCGCCCGCCGCGGGTGACCACGTCCTCGACGATGAGCACCCGCTCGCCCGGGGCGAAGCGGAAGCCCCGGCGCAGGACGAGGACATTGTTTTCCTTCTCGGCGAAGAGGTAGCGGACCCCGGCCTGGCGGGCGACCTCCTGGCCGATGACGAGACCGCCCATGGCGGGGGCGAGCACGGTGGTGAAGTCGGTACCCGGGAGTCCGCGCAGCTTGGCGAGCAGCAACTCGGCGAGACGCGTGACGGCGTCCATGTGCTGGCAGACCTGGGCGCACTGGAAGTAGTGGCCGCTGTGCAGCCCGGAGCGCAGGACGAAGTGGCCGCGGAGGAGGGCCTTCGTGCGGGTGAAGATGTCGAGGATTTCCTGCTGTTGGGCGTCCATGGCCGGAAGCGTGAGGATTTGGGCGGCGCGCCCAAGCCAATTTCCGCGCCCCCGGTCGGTCGGCTTGCGCCGCGGCCGGCTGAGGCGTACGCTTCCGGACTGTGGTCATTGAACGCACACCGCTGGAGGACGAGCTGGGGGACGTCCTCGACAAGGCGATCCGCCATGCCGGGCTTCCGGAGGCGGCGGTGGCGGTGCGCGCGGGCGTGGCGGAGTCGCGGCTGCGGGATGCGATCGACTACCGTTCGGACCTGACGGAGGCGGAGCTTGACCGCCTGGCGGCGGTGCTGGGCTTGGGGCGGGACGGCTTGCGGCTGCTGGCGGCGGGAAAGTATCCCCTGCCGGAGATTCTGGGCCTGCCCTTCTGCCTCTTTCCCCTGCGCCTGCCGCACGGCATTGGCGTGGCGAACGCGTACCTCGTGGCGGACTGCGCCTCGGACCGCGGCCTGCTCTTCGACGCCGGCTCGTCGGGTGTGGCCCTCCGTCGGGTCTGGCCGGCGCGCCTCCGGCATGTCGAGGCGGTGTTCATCACCCACCCGGAGACGGAGCACGTTGGCGGCCTGGAGGACGTGCGGACATCGCACGGCCATCCGCCGATCTTTGCCCCGGCGGGCAGTGGCATCCGAGGCGCCGCGCAGACGGGTGACGGAGCGCGGTTGGAGTTCGCCGGGTTCACGGTGACTGTGCTGGCGACCCCGGGCCATGCGGAGGCCCATTCCAGCTACCTTGTGCGCTCGACGCATGCCCCGTCGGGGACGGCGCTGCTCCTTTCCGGGGACCTGCTCTTTGCCGGGTCGATTGGCGGCGGATTTTACTGCCCGAGCCGACTCCGGGCGAGCCTGGACCGCCTGATTGGTTCGCTGCCTCCGGATACGGTGGTGGCACCGGGGCACGGCCCCCTCACGACCCTGGCGAACGAGCGCGCCTTCAACCCCTTCCTCGCGGTCGGGGCTGGCGGAGCCGCTTAGATTTTTCCGTCCTTGCGGGCGGCGACCATCCGGTGGAAATCGTTGAACAACGGATCGGCGTCGTTCGGTCCCGGGGCGGCCTCCGGGTGATACTGCACGGAGAAGACCGGTAGCTTCAGGTGGCGGAGCCCCTCGACGGTGCCGTCGTTGAGATTGACCTCGGTGACCTTGGCGCCCCCGGCCTCGATGCTCTTCGGATCGGTGGCGAAACCGTGGTTCTGGGCAGTGATGGAGACCCGGCCGGTTTCGAGATTCTTGACCGGCTGGTTGCCGCCGCGATGACCGAACTTGAGCTTGAACGTCGTGCCACCGAGCGCGTGGGTGATCATCTGGTGACCCAGACAGATGCCGAACGTCGGGAAATCGGGCAGCAGGGCGGTGACCGTCTTGTGGATGTAGGGCAGGGCGGCGGGATCGCCGGGGCCGTTCGAGAGGAACAGTGCATCCGGCTGATGCTCGCGCACCATGGCGGCGTCGGCGCCGGCGGGGAAGACCTGCACCTCGAAGCCATGGTTCACCAGCTTCCGGAAGATCGAGAACTTGGCCCCGTAATCGAAGGCGGCGACCCGGAAACGATGGGCCGGAATTGGGGGCGCGTTGAAGGACGTCCCGACGGGCAGGTACGGCGTGTTGTGATTGCCGGAGTCGTCGAGCCGCCACACGTAGGGCTTCGGCGTGGTGACCTCGCGCACGTAGTCGGCGCCGGCCATGTCGCGCCATTCACGGGCGCGCTTGACGGCCTCGGCGTCGGAGATCGGCAGCGTGCTCAGGCAGCACCTCATCGCCCCGTCGACCCGCAGCTTCTTGGTCAGGGCGCGCGTATCGACCTCGCTGATCCCCGGGATGCCGTGCTTGGCGAGGTAGTCGCTCAGAGCGATCTGGCTGCGCCAGTTGGAGACCACCGGGGAAAGCTCGCGGACGACGAGGCCGGAGGCGCGCGGGGCGGCGGCTTCCGAATCGGCGGCGGCGATCCCGTAGTTGCCGATCTGCACGGCGGTCAACGTGACGATTTGCCCGAAGTACGACGGATCGGTCAGGATCTCCTGATAGCCCGTCATGGACGTGTTGAAGACGCACTCGCCGGCGACGGAGGCATCGGCGCCGAAGGCGCGACCACGGAACACCGACCCGTCTTCGAGGGCGAGGACTGCAGGCTTGGGCGAGGACATTAAAGCCGAACGAAAGGCGGACCGGACGCGGCTGCCAAGGAGTTAATTGCGCAGCTTTCGGGTTCCTGGAACGGGCGCGGCTTCCTGGAAGCGATGACGGAAGACGAGACGCCCGTTTGACAGCAGGTGATTAGGCACCTAATCATGGTGCAACAGCATGGCTTACCACGATGACCGCGGGAGTTGGTTCGAAGGGCAGGGACTGTGGCAGCACGTCCCGGCCTCTGACTGGCAGGATTGGACCTGGCAGTTGAAGAATCGGATCACGACCCTTGATCAGCTGGAGAAGCTGATGGTTCTGACCCCGGAGGAGCGCCGGGGAGTGGCGTTCGCGGGTCAGAAGCTGGCGTTGGCGATCACCCCGTATTTCTTCAACCTGATTGACCGGGCGGACCCGAACTGCCCGATCCGCAAGCAGGTGATTCCCCGGGAAGGGGAGATGATGGTGTCGGCGGAGGAACGCTTGGATTCGCTTGGGGAGGATGAACACTCGCCGGTGCCCGGGCTCGTGCACCGGTATCCGGACCGCGTGCTTTTCCTCGTGACCGACCGGTGCGCCGCCTACTGCCGCTACTGCACCCGCAGCCGGCTGGTTTCAAACGCGCAGGACTACAACTTCCACCCTGAGTACGAGCAAGGACTGCGGTACATCGAGTCGCACCCGGAAGTGCGGGACGTCCTGCTCTCGGGCGGCGATCCCCTGCTGCTGTCGGACCGCAAGCTGGAGCACCTCCTCAGTCGGCTCCGGGCGATCCCGCACGTTGAGTTCATCCGCATTGGCTCCCGGATCCCGGTGTTCCTGCCCCAGCGCATCACGCCGGAGCTGTGCGACATCTTCCGCAAGTACGGGCCGATTTGGATGAGCATCCACGTGAACCATCCCAAGGAGGCGACCGCGGAGCTCCGGGACGCCTGCGAGCGACTCTCGTTCGCCGGTGTGCCGCTGGGGAACCAGAGCGTGCTCCTGCAGGGGGTGAATGACGATGCCGAGGTGATGAAGGCGTTGGTGCACCGGCTGCTGCGGATGCGCGTGCGGCCGTATTACCTGTACCAGATGGACCTCATCACGGGCGGCTCGCACTTCAAGGTGGATGTGCGCAAAGGCCTGGAGATCATTCGCTCGCTGCGCGGTCACACCACGGGGTACGCCGTGCCGCAGTACGTGATCGACGCTCCCGGAGGCGGGGGGAAGGTACCGATGAACCCCGAGTACGTGGAGACGATGGGCGGGGACGCGGTGGTGTTCCGGAACTACGAAGGACGCCGGTTCGAGTACCCGCTGACGTCCACCCCGGTCCAGGCTGAGGCGGTGGCCGCGTCGCCCGATGCCGCTCTTTCCGACGCAGTGGTGCCGCATCCGGAACGGGCGGCGCCGAGTCCGCTGCGGGACTGAACTTTTTTTCGCTTCGATTGAATGTTTTCGCGGCGACGTGCGTCTATGATGGTGTACGGCTTCGCTTGAGTGAGCGGAGTCGGTTTGTAGTCAAACGGTTTGCTTGGTGTTAGGTCACAGGGCCGCTCCCGAAAGGGAGCGGCCTTTGTGTTGCGGAGGGGCGCGGGTGCCGGGCAGACGGGGATCGCGTGGGCGAGGAGCACCGTGGTACGAAGGCGGCGGGCGCGTGGCTGCGGCGCAGGGCGGGGACTGGGCGCAAAAAAGGCGGCGGGAGAACTCCCGCCGCCGTGAGGGACTGATTAGCGGTGGATCCGTCTAGAACTTGTAGGTGATGTTCAGCTTCGCCTCGATCGGTGGAGCCTTGGTGATGATTGTGTTGGCGGCGAAGATCGGGTCCGAGCCGATGAAGAAATCCTCGCTCGTGATGTTCGAGAGCTCGAGCATCATCTGGATCGCGCCGCGGCTGTAGCTCACGTTGCCGTTCCAGATGACCGTCGAGGGCAGGCTCAGCGTCCGCTCATGGTTGAGGTAGTAGCTGGAGCGGATGCGGGGACCGCCGCCGAGGGAGAAGCCGTTGCCGAGGTCATAGCTGGCGATGAGGTTGGCGGAGCCTTCGGGCGCGCCGCCGAAGATCCCGTCCGGGTTGTTCTTCTTGACCAGCCCGGTGGCGTCGCCGAAGTCGACGTAGAGACCGCCTGCGAGCAAAGGCATGTAGTAGTCTTGGGTGGCGCCGAAGCGGTAGCCGGGTTGACCGCAGCGAATCCCTGGCCTGCGCCTGCCGCGTCCGGACCCGCTTCTGCAGATTGTGCTTGCGGAAACCCGGCGGTTCGATTTCTCGGAGGGTGCTCGTAGGGGTGTCTTCCGCGGAAGGCTGAGATTGCGACGCGTTCGGTCGCTGGACCCTTTGAACCTGAAACGGATCATACCGGCGAAGGAAACAGCTCGGCACCCGCCCGCGGGGTGCTGCTTCTTCCGCACGGGAGGTGCGTATTGGGTCGGGCACCTCCCTCGATGACGTCACCCTCCCGTTCGCGGCTCCTGCTCCTGCTCGCCTTGGTGGCCCTGCCGCTGGGCGCCCAAACTGGCCCGGAACAACCGGTTTCCTTGGAACGGTTTCTGGTCAAAGGCCTCCCCCCGGAACAGTCGATCAATCCACTGTCCCGCGAGGTGGGTTCGGTGCTCGGCGACGGGCGCTCGCTGCTTGCGACGCCGCGGAGCGTGAGCACGATCACGACGGCGCTCTTCAACGAGCGGCAGATTCACGGGGTGCGGGAAATCCTGCTCCATGCGGCGGGAGCCTACGCGGGCAGCAGCTACGGCAAGGCGACCGTGCCGAACCTGCGTGGCGACACGGCCGAGACCTACCTCAACGGCCAGCGCTTGAGCTACAACCTCTACGGGTATTTTCCGTCGTTCAACGGGGTCGAGGCGGTCGACCTCGTGCGGGGTCCGGGCTCGGCCGTCTTCGGGGCGGGGCACTTTCAGGGGGGGTATGTCAACTACGTCACCAAGCAGCCGCGCTTCTCCGGGCCCGAGACCACGGTCACGACGCGGTTCGGCACGTGGGCACCGGGGGACCAGTCGTTCCTGAACGGCTCCTTGCAGATCGACACCACCGCGCCGGTGAGTGATCGCTTCGCGTGGCGTGCCAGCGTGGAGGTGAAGGGAGGTGACACCTATTTCCGCGACCACGACGTGCGCGACGACCGCGTGGACCTCTTCCTGGCCGCCTCGTGGCGCCCGCCGGGAGGCGCGGCGCTGGACTGGGTGGTGCAGTACCTGTGGCAGGCTTCGCCGGAAATCCTCGGCGTGAACCGGCCGACCCAGGAACTCATCGACCATGCCCGGTACTACACCGGAACCTCGGCCGACACGGCGCCGTTCCCCGGACCCATCCCGGCGACGGGGGTCGTGACGCTGCCACGGACGGCGACGCTGTTCTCGAGGGGTGATTTCTCGAATGCGAACGTCCTCCGCTCCCAGATGCGCTATGCGCGGGAACTCTCGCCGCAGGTGTCGCTGCACTCGCTCGCGCTCGTTGAGCACGTGCATCGCCGCCGCTTCCACCAGTTTGAGTACGCGGAGTACGTCACGCAGGACACGGCCGAGTGGCGCAACGAACTGCGGGTGGACGTCGAGGCGCTCGGTGCGGTCCACCGCCTGATTGCGGGCCCGGTGGTCCGCTACGAAGGGCGGGAGAGCTTCACCAGTTACTTCAACGAGTACTTCTACAATTTCGACCTCACGGATCCCCGCCGCGTCTTCAACCAACGCCAGCAGTTCCCGGCGTCCTATTACCCCGGATTCGTCGGCCCCGGAGGTCGCGAGTTTTTTCCCGGCAGTTACGACAGTCCGGAGACCGTGCGCAGCGAGACGTGGAATCCCGCGCTGTTCGCGCAGCAGGACGTGCGCCTTGCCCCGACCCTGACGGCGACGGTGGGGCTGCGGCAGGACTGGTTCTGGGCGCGGGCGCGGGATCCCCTCGCGGATCAGGCGGGGGTGCCGTTCCGGGACGCCGCGACGGTGGGGGCGTTTTCGCAGGCGTACAGCCTGCTGTGGCAGGCGACCCCGCGGGCCTCGCTGTACGCGACGCATAACCGCATCCGGTCAATTCTTGGCAACGTGACGGGTGGCGGCGTGATCCTGAACGTCCCGGATGGTCGGATCAACCCGGAGGACTTCCGCAACCTCTCGGAACTCGCTGAAGCCGGGGTCAAGGTGGCGGCTCTGGACAACCAACTCTATGCGTCGGCGGCGCTGTTCCAGCAGGACCGCTCCCGCGTCTCGATCCGCGGGCGGAGGAACAATATCCGGGTGCGCGGACTGGAACTGGAAACGGTCTATCAGCCCTCGCCGCGACTGAGCGTGACGGCCAACGCCACGTTTCAAGACGGGCATTACCTGCAGTCGGCGCCCTTCCAGATGGGCGGGCGCTCGATCTACGCCGCCTACCCGCGCGGGCGCGGCCCTGGCGGCCAGGGAGTGGCCGTCGGTGACTTCGATCCCTATGGGGATCAAGTGCCGGTGGGCGACTGGCCCCTGCTGGGGTTTTCCGACACGATCCTGAACGGGCAGGTGCGCTACCGGTGGGACTCCGGTTTCGGCGGCATGCTCTCGTTGCAATGGCAGAGCGAGCAGCCGGGGAATCTGGACCGTCAGTGGGTGATCCGGGATCAGGTGCTCGTCGATGCAGGCCTTTTCTACGAGGCGCGCCGCTGGTCGGTGCACCTCGATGTTCTCAATCTCACCGATGAGCGGAACTGGATTCACAACGGTGACGCCTTCACGGCCAGTCAACTCGTGTTCGCGGAACTCCCGGTGCGGTTCGAGGCGTACGTGAAGCGGCGCTTCTGACCCGTGCTCCCGCTCAGCGCCGACGGGCCACGGAAGGCGCGGGGGCGGCGCCGGCGTGCGCGGAGTGCGCATCGGCGGCGCTGCCTCCGGGTGGGAGGCAGCGCTGGGGGGCGAGGCGCGGGGGAGTCTCGTCCGAGCCTTCGACCGGTGCTCGCGGCGGTCGCGGGATGCCGTTGCACTCGCCTCCGTGGGCGGAGAAGGGCTCGGCGCGCTGCCGTGCGAACGCGAGCACCCCGGAGGCCGAAAATGTAACATTAGGCCGCTTGCGCTCGGTGACAATGCGGTGACATCGTGACGCCATCGTAACACAGCCATGACTACCCCGATGCGCTCCTTCGTCCTTTCGGCCGCCGTCTGCATGACCGGCGTGCTTGCCTCAGCCCAGGCCGAGACTCCGGCCGTCAAGCCGTCCGAACCCGCGTTGAAGGTCGCCTACGTCGCCGGCATGGATGCGGCTCCGGCGGTGGTCGGTCGCGCGGCCCCGGTTTACCCTCAGGAACTGCGGGCGAAGGGGGTGCAGGGCATGGCGCTCGTCGATGCCCGCGTCGACTCCACCGGCCGCGTGATTGGCGTCGAACTGGTCAAGGCGACGCGCCCCGAGTTCGGCGAGCGCGCGCTGGAAGCGGCGCGGGCTTGGACCTTCCGTCCGGCGATGGCGCAGGGCAAGCCGATCGGCGCGCGCGTCCGGCTCCCCTTTGACTTTGTGATGCCCGAAGTCGCCGCCATGGAACGCCGCTGAGGGTGGCGAGGCAGGTCGCTCAGGACTTCGCGGCCTCGAGTTTCTGGCGGAGGTGGGTGATGCGGGCCTTGGCCTCGCTGTTGCGCACGGCCATCGAGTAGGCGGCGGGTTCGCCGACGATGTAGACGCGCTTCCGCCCGCGGGTGATGCCGGTGTAGAGCAGATTGCGCTGCAGCATCATGAAGTGGCCCTTGAGCAGCGGGATGATGACCACGGGGTACTCGCTGCCTTGGGACTTGTGGATGCTGATCGCATACCCGAGGCCGAGGTCGCTCAAGTCCGGGCGGGCGTAGTCGTGGACCTCGCCGTCAAAATCGATCGCGAGGGAGCCGGCGGTGGTGTCGATTGCCCGGACGACGCCGATGTCGCCGTTGAACACGCCCTTGTCGTAGTTGTTGCGGAGTTGGATGACCTTGTCGCCGACGCGGTACTCGACGCCTCCCCATCGCACGGCCTGGGTCTGCGGGTTGAGGGTGGCCTGCAGTTGCTGGTTCAGGCTGGCGACGCCGGCGACGCCCTTGTGCATCGGGGCGAGCACTTGGACATCGCTGATCGGCTGGAGCCAGGAGAAGGTCTCCGGCAGGTACGAACGGCAGAGGGTGAGCACCTTGGCGACGGTTTCCTCGGGGGAGTCGGCGGCGATGAACGTCAGGTCGCTCCAAGGCGGGATGCTGGCCACCTCGCGGACAACCGGGGGCGGGCTGGCGTCGCCGGTGTTGATGGCGTGGGCGGTGGAGACGATCGAACTCTGGTTTTTCTGCCGGTAAATGACGTCGAGCCGGGTGACGTGCGCGCGCTCGGAACCAATCAGGTCCTTGAGCACATTGCCGGCGCCCACGCTTGGGAGCTGATCGGTGTCGCCGACGAGGAGCAGGTGGGCTGACGTGGGTACGGCCTGGAAGAGGGCGGCGGCGAGACGCACATCCAGCATGGACGCCTCGTCGACGACGAGGAAGTCGGTGGCCAGCGGGTGGTCGGCGTTGACGAGGAAACTGCCCGAGGCGGGATCGAACTTGAGCAGTCGGTGGATGGTGGAGGCGAAGCCCCCGGTGGTCTCGGCGAGACGCTGGGCGGCGCGACCGGTGGGGGCGGCGAGGGTGAGGCGCGCCTTCTTGGCGCGGAGGATGTCGACCAGCGTGCGGACGATCGTCGTCTTGCCTGTGCCGGGGCCGCCCGTGAGCACGGAGACCTTCTGCTGGAGGGCGCGGCGGACCGCGACCGCCTGCTGCTCGGCGAAGGCGAAGCCAGCCCGGCCCTGCGCCCATTCCAGTGCTGCCTCGATCCGAATCGGCGGAAGGGCGGAGGCCGACCGGGCGAGGCGGTCAATGGCCGAGGCGATCCGCTGCTCGAACCGGTGGGTGACGGGAAGCTGGATCAGTCCCGAACCCGGCAGAGGAGGGCTCGCGTCGTCGACCAGCGACGGACGCTCGTGGCGAACGAGGTCGCGTGCACCCACGAGGTGCTCGATCCGCGTGCCGATCCGGTCGGGAACCGTCTCCAGCAGCGCGGCCGCGTAGTCGCGCAGGTCGGACTCGCCGTACGCGGTGTGTCCCTCGGACTCGAGCGTTTCGAGGGCGAACATGATCCCGGCGTCGAGTCGGGGTGCGGCGTCGTTGGCGAAACCAAGGTTGATCGCGATCCGGTCGGCCGTCTTGAATCCGATCCCATCGATTTCGCGGGCGATGCGGTACGGCTCATGGGAGAGCACGTTGCGCGCGCTGTTGCCGAACGCCTTGATCACCTTGACGCACTGGCTCGGCGTGACCCCGTAGGTTTGGAGAAAGACGTAGAGCTCGCGGAACGCGCGTTGACTGTCCCACGCCTCCTTGATCGCGACGGCCCGTTTGGGCCCGATTCCCGCGACGGAGCGGAGCCGGGCGGACTCCTCGCTCAGGACCCGGAGCGTCTCGGTGCCGAACGCGTCGACGATCTTCTCCGCGTAGACCTTGCCGATTCCCGGCACGAGTCCGCTGCCGAGGAACTTGCGGATCCCGTAGACGCTGGCGGGCAACTCGGAACGGAATGACGCGACGCGGAACTGATCCCCGTGCTGGGCGTGCCGCGTCCACTCCCCGGTCACGTGCAGCGTCTCGCCGCACTGCACGCCGGGCAGCGGTCCTACCAGCGTGACGGCGGCGGGGCGGGACGACTCGGAACCGCGCGCCTTCTCCGGACGGAATTCGGCAATGGTGTAGTGATTCTCCTCGTTGAGGAAGAGGATGCGCTCGACTACGCCGGTCAGGCTCTCGGAGGCGGTGGGGGCGGAGGACGGGCGGGACACGGCGGGCGGGGCGACGGATGACCATCAAGGCAGGCCGGACCCGCTGGGGCGAGTCCCGAACCCGGCGCGGACGGGGTTCAGGACGCCCGGAGCAGGTCGGCACCGAGGGACGCCAGATCCCCGTAAACCCGCTCGGCCCCGGCGGCGCGCAATGCGTCGGCGTCGTGTGTCCCGGTGGTGACGACCCAGCAAGGGAAACCGCCGTTGCGGCCGGTCTCCACGTCGAACGGCGAGTCGCCGACCAGCACGGTCTCTTCCGGGGATGCGTGGAGCGTGGTGAGCACCTGGGCGGCGAAGCGCGGATCGGGCTTGAGCCAGGGGGTGTCTTCGGCGCCGTAGACTCCGGCGAGGTACGGACTCAGGCCCAGATGCTGGCAGATGGCGCGGGACGCGGGGCCCCGCTTGTTGGTGAGCACGGCGCTGCGCCGGCCCTCGGCGTGCAGGGACTGGAGCAGCGACCGCGCGCCTGGAAGCAGCGTGACATCGTCAAGCATGGTGGCGTCGAAGATGGCTCGGTAGAGGGTGACGGCCTCCCTGAGACGGTCCGGTGGGACGAAGCGCAGCATGGCGCGTTCGAGGCCGCCTCCGACGGCGGCGCGGACCTCGTCGTAGGACGGGGCCGGAAGGCCGAGGCGCGGCAGCGTGTCGGCGTAGCTGCGGTGGATGGCGCGGAAGTGGTCGATCAACGTGCCATCGAGGTCGAAGAGGATGAGCCGGGGAGCCATGGAGGGCACCAGCAGCGCCGGAAAGCCCCTTCAGAAGCAAGCACTTTGGGTGCGGCACCGGCTCTGTGCCGATGGCGGCGGTCGATCAAGCACCCGCGCCCGGCGAAGACCGAACACTTTGGCTTTGCCGCGGAGGCGGGGGGAGCCGATGGTGAGGCATGGCAGCAGCGGCGCCGGACCTCCGGGACTTTGTGGGTTGCGAGACCGAGGGCGGCACCCTCCGGGTTGCGCTCCGCGGTCGCTGGCGCCTGCTCGAGGCCCGGCCGGCCTTTCAGGACCTCGTGACCTCCTCCGCCGTGCCGCAGCGGTTGGTCTTCGCGGCGGACGGCGTGCAGGCGTGGGATGCCTCGCTCCCGCTCTTTCTCGTCGAAGCGCTGCGGTGGGCGCGCGCCAACGGCGCGGCGGTGGACCTCTCGCCGCTGCCGGCGGCGATGCGCGGCATGGCGGAGCAGGTGGTGGCGATTGGCCTGCATCCCCCGCCGCCGCCGGAGCGTCCCGGCCTGACCACGCGGGTGGGGGAGGCAACGCTCGACGCGGCGCGCAAGTCGTGGGATGTGGTCACCTTCATCGGCGACTGCGTCCTTGCGCTCATCCGGGTCGCCCGACGCCCGCGGCAGTTTCGCTGGGCGGACTGCGCCGCCGAGATGCAGAACTGCGGCGCGATGGCGTTGCCGATTGTTTCCCTGATCAGCCTGCTCGTGGGCCTGATCATGGCCTACCAGGCAGCGGTGCAGTTGCGGCAGTTCGGGGCGGACATCTACGTGGCGGATCTCGTCGGCCTGGCGGTCGTGCGGGAAATGGGACCGATGATGGCGGCGGTGATCATGGCTGGACGCACCGGGGCGGCGTTCGCCGCGACCCTGGGCAACATGAAGGCGGGCGAGGAGATCGACGCGTTGGAGACCCTCGGACTCCGGCCGGTGGATTTCCTCGTGCTCCCGCGCCTGCTGGCGCTCGGGCTGATGATGCCGCTGCTCGCGCTTTACGCGAACCTCCTCGGCATCCTCGGTGGCATGGCCGTGTCGTGGCGGATCCTGGAGATTCCGCCCGCCGCCTACTGGGTCGAGACGCAGAGCATCGTGGACCTCTCGGACGTCTCCTCCGGATTGATCAAGTCGGTCGTCTTCGGCCTGCTCATCGGCCTCTCGGGCTGCCTGCGCGGTCTGCAGGCGGATCGCAGCGCGGCGGGCGTGGGCAAGGCGGCGACCTCGGCGGTCGTGACCGCGATCCTGCTGATCATCGTGGCGGACGCGATGTTCGCGGTCGTCTTCAACCTCCTGGGGATCTGAGTCATGGAAACCCCGGACGTGACGGCGATTTCCGTGGAGCACCTCGTGTGCGGCTATGATGACCGGATCATCCTGCGCGACGTCTCGTTCACGGTGAAGCCGGGGGAGATCTTCTGCGTGGTGGGCGGGTCGGGCTGCGGCAAGAGCACGCTGCTCCGGCACCTGATCGGCCTGCACCGCCCGCGCTCGGGGAGGATTCGCTTCTTCGGGCAGCCCTTCACGGAGGCGGACGTGGAGGAGCGCCGGCGGATCGTGCGGACCTTCGGCGTGCTCTACCAGAGCGCGGCGCTGTGGACCTCGTTGACGGTGCGGGAGAACGTCGCGCTGCCCCTGCAGGAGCACACCCCCCTTGGTCCGCGGGAGATTGATGACCTCGTGACCCTGAAGCTGGCGCAGGTGGGGCTGACCGGGTTCGCGGAGTTTTACCCGGCGGAATTGTCGGGCGGCATGCGGAAACGGGCGGGGATCGCGCGGGCCCTGGCGATGGACCCCTCGATCGTCTTCTTCGACGAACCCGGGGCTGGGTTGGACCCGGTGACGGCGCGGGAGATCGACGCCTTGATCCTGCAGATCCGCGAGGACTTCGGGACCACGTGCGTGGTCGTGTCGCATGAACTGGACAGCATCTTCCGGTTGGGGAACCGCCTGATCATGCTCGACCGGGCGGAGGCGGGCATCATTGCGGAAGGGGTCCCGGCGGAGCTCCGGGACACGAGCGAGGACCCGCGGGTGCGGGCCTTCCTGCGGCAGGAGTTGCCGCCGCGTGGCCAGTCTTCTGCCTCGCATCAGCCGCGTCCGGGCGGGTAACGTGGGGGTGTTCCGTGAAGACCAAGACGAGACCAGCGGTGATCGGTGCGTTCGTGATTGGGGCGATGACACTCGCCCTGATGGCGCTGTTCTCCTTTGGCGGCATTAACCTCTTCGACAAGCCGGAGCGATTCGTGGTCTACTTCAACGAGTCGGTGCACGGCCTTGACCTCGGCTCCCCGGTCAAGCTGCGGGGCGTCAGAATCGGTCGAGTGGTCGACCTCAGCATCCGTTACTCGCCGGAGCGCCGGACCTCGGTGGTGGCGGTGGTGTGCGAATTGAGCCGCAACACCCTGACGGATGACCAAGGCCGGATCATTGATGTCTCGGAGCGGGCGGAGTTGCAGCGCCTCGTGGAGCGGGGATTGCAGGCGCAGTTGGGGCTGCTGGGTCTGGCGACGGGCATGCTTTACGTGGAACTCGACTTTGCGGCTCCCGACGCGCCTGCCGCTCCCCCTCCGGTGCTGGCACCGCGGCCCCAGGATGCCCGGTACGCGGTGGTTCCGGCGGCGCCCTCGGCGATTTCCGAGTTTCAGGCCAGCTTGTCCGAAATCCTCAACAAGATCCGGCAGGTGGATTTCGCGGGGATCGGTCGGGAGTTGCAGGGACTTCTCGTGGACACGCGCCGCGAACTACGGGCGTTTGACGGCGCGACGCTGAGTCGGGAATGGACCCGCACGGCGCGTTCGGTCGACGCGCTGGTGACGTCGCCGGCGATTCCGCGGGCCTTCGACGAACTGGCGGCGGCGGCGGCGGCGCTGAAGGCTGTTTCGGGTCGGCTGGAGGGCAAGGTTGAGCCGACGGCGGCGGAGTTGGCGGCGACGCTGGCGCAGGCCCGGGCGACCTTGGCGTCGTTCAACGAGGCGGCGGTGGCGGCGCGGCAGTTCGTGCAGTCCCAGAGCGGTCTCGGTGAGGAGGCGGCGCGCGCGCTGGCGCGGCTGGGCGAGGCGGCGGCGGCGGTCGAACGGCTCGCGGATTACCTGGAGCGCAATCCCGGCGCGGTGATTTCCGGTCGGGCGCGAACCCCGTGATGGCTTCCATGAATGCGATCCCTTTCCTGAGTCCCGCGCGTCGCGTCCGTCTGGGTGCCGCGACCGCATGCCTGGCCGTGGTGGCGCTGGGTGGCGGATGTTCCCTCATCCCGACCCCGCTGCCCGATCTCACCCGTTACTACGTGTTGTCGAGTTCGGAAGCGCCGGCGGCCACCGCGCGTTCGACCGCGGCGCCGGTCGTGAACCTCGCCTCGCTGGAGGTTCCGGGCTACCTCCGGACGACGCGCAACCTCGTGATCCGCTCGGCGGGCAACGAAGTGACCTTTGTCGACGGTGCCCGCTGGGGCGAGGCCCTTGACGTGGGACTGGCCCGGGTGCTCCGGGAAACGCTGGTAAGGGAAGGGGGTGCGAGCCGGGTGGTGCAGCCGCCGGTGGCGGCGGCGGTCACGGCGCTGAACCCGTGGGAATTGCGTGTGCAGGTCCTGTCCTGCGAGGGACGGCGGCGGCCGGATGGCGGTTGGGGAGTGGCCTTTTCAGCGCGTTACGAGTGGGTGCGCCCGGGTGCGGCGGGGCCGGTTTCCGGATCCGGCGTCTTCACCGCCGAGGAGCGCGGCTGGGAGGGGCGCGATCATGGCGAACTGGCGCGGTTGCTCAGCGAAGCCGTGCAGGGACTGGGACGGGAGATTGCCGAACGGATGGGCTCGGTGCCGTGATTCACTGACGGTGTCCGTGGCGCGGGGCCCCGGTCCAGGCGTGCAGGCGGTTGCGGCGGACGCTGCGCCGGCGGACAGCCAAGGACGGAGGCGGTGGACGTGCGGGTGCGGGCGGGTCTTGAAACGGGCGTCATGGTGCGCGCCGCTGTGACTCGTGCCGACTTCGGGAGTGCGGTGCTCGCGCGGGTGGAGGGCGGGAAACTCCGCTGGGTGTTAGTACGGACACTTTTCCCCTAGAAGAGTCGCGGCTGCGAGCTATGGTCCAGCCATGGAGAACGAGGTCCCGAACTTAACCTCTGGAACTTTCGCGGTGATGCAGCTTTCTCTCGAGAAGGATCAGGACGGACAGTCGTTGCAGCGGACCCGGCCCTGCGGAGTCTTCGTGACGGTCGAGGAAGCGTTCGTCTCAGCGCGGCTGTTCGCGGGCCGTGAGTGGGCAAGACTGCAGCGGGTGGCGTTGGCGAAGCCCTCGGCTCCGCCGCTTGAGATCATCGACACCGAATGGGGTTACGACCTCCGGCAGGGCCATGCGGTCCTCGCCCGGGTGTGGGTGCACGAGCGCCAGACGGTTGAGTCCGCCTGACGCCCGGTGCGGTCCGGCGCGGCGCGCTACTGGAGCGCGCCCGCGATGCGGGCGAGCGCGTGCTCGACGTTCGCGCGGGAGTTGAAGGCGCTGATGCGCACGTGCCCCTCGCCGCACTTTCCGAAACCGGCGCCCGGTGTGCACACGACTTGGGCCCGGTTCAGGAGTTGATCGAAGAATTCCCAGGAGTCGCGTCCGGTGTTGATCCAAATGTAGGGGGCATTGTCGCCGCCGACGCAGCCGAATCCGAGCTTCGTCATGGCGGAACGGATCAGCGCCGCGTTCGCGAGGTAGAAGTCGGTCATGGCCCGAACCTGTTCCTGGCCGGCCGGCGTGAAGATCGCCGCGGCGGCCTTCTGGACGGGGTAGGAGACGCCGTTGAACTTGGTCGTGTGGCGCCGGTTCCAGAGCGCGTGGACGGAATGCGGACGGCCCGCGGTGTCGAAGGCCTGCAGCGACTTCGGGACAACGGTGTAGGCGCAGCGCGTGCCGGTGAATCCGGCGGTCTTGGAGAAGCTCCGGAATTCGATCGCGACCTCCCAAGCTCCCGGGATCTCGTAGATCGAGTGCGGGATCTGCGGGTCGCGGATGTAGGCCTCGTAGGCGGAGTCGAAGAGGATGATGGCTTGGTTGCGCCGTGCGTAGGCGACCCACGCCTCCAACTGCGCCCGGGTGGCGACCGCGCCGGTGGGGTTGTTCGGGAAGCAGAGGTAGATGAGGTCCGCGCCGACGTCCGGGATCGAAGGCACGTAGCCGTTCGCGGGCGTGCTCTCGAGGTAGGTGACGCCCTCGTAGCGGCCGTTGACGTTGGCACCGGTGCGTCCGGCCATGACGTTGGTGTCAACGTAGACCGGGTACACCGGATCGGGGATGGCGAGGCGCAGCCCCTCCGTCGCGAAGATCTCCTGGATGTTGCCGCAGTCGCACTTGGAGCCGTCGGACACGAAGATCTCGTCGGCTTCGATCGCGCAGCCGCGCGCCGAGTAGTCGTGCTGGGCGATCGCCTCGCGCAGGAACGCGTAGCCCTGCTCCGGACCGTAGCCCTTGAAGGAGGAGCGGACCGCCATCTCGTCCGTGGCCCGGTGCAGCGCCTCGATGCACACCGCGGGCAGCGGCTCGGTCACGTCGCCGATGCCGAGGCGAATGACCGGCTTGTCCGGGTTGGCCTGGGTGTAGGCGGAGACGCGCTTGGCGATGTCGCTGAAGAGGTAGGAGGCCTTCAGCTTGGTGTAGTTCTCGTTGATGCGGATCATCGGGATGGAAAGGGTGCGGGCGAAGGGATGCGGAGAAAGGGCGTGGGCGCGGAGGGAGGGGTGCGGGGGCGGCGTGGCCGCGAAACGCAGCACTTAGCCCGGCCCCGGTCGAGGATTCAAGGTTTCGTTGCCGCCTGTCGGCGCCGACCGAGGGTCGGGCAAGGGTCTGGGCACGGTCCGCCCGCGGAGCGGAGCGCGGCCGGGGCGCGGTGCGGGGCCAAGTCAACCCGAGCGCGACCCGAAATGGACCGCGGAGTCATCCTGCGACGGGGTCCGGACCCGGCACTGAACCGGTCCCAGGGCGTGGTGCCGGGCCCGTCGGAGGGTGGAGCGAGCCGTTTACAGCACCCAGACGCCGATGATGCCGAGGACGATGAGTACGGCGAGCCAACTGAGGATGCGGCGTTCCTGTCGCGTGACGTGGAAGAGCATGGAAGGTGGAGCGGGCGGGAGGGCGGTGAGGACCGCATGCGCGGGACTGACCCGGACAGTCGTTGAGCGAGGAGGCCGGTGACCGACGAATCCGGCCGAAGCGAGCGCCGCGTTCCGCGCGAGCGCGGGATGCCGCTGAACGAGGAGACCGCTGACCGACGAGGGTGCGGTGGGTTGACGGTGCGCGAGGTCCGGGTCGACGCGGGCGACGGGGGAGAGGAGCGAAGGTGACGTGAGAGTCCGTGCGGACCACGCGGCGGCGGGTTGGATCGGCGAGGTTTGGGCGGTGGCGGCGGAGCGTTCGCCCCGGGACTTTGCGCTTGAACTCCTCGCCGCTGCGGACGGGGTGACAAGCGTTTCGATCGACCTGATCGGGGCGCGGGGTGGCCAACGGCGGCAACTCCCCTCGGTCTCGGGCGTGAGGTCGCGGGGCGGGGAGGTCCGCCGGTGGAAAATCCGGCGGAAGGTCCACTGGCCGAAGCGCCGCGCGTGGCTAGTGTGTTCTTTTCGCCAGCCCGCGGGCCCGTTCCCCTCTTTGCCTCCCACCTCATGAAAACGATCCTTGGTTTCCTCCTCGCGGCCGGCCTGGCCGCTGCTGTTGGTTTCGCCGCCCCGCGTTCGGGGCAACCGGCGCCGGACTTCACGCTCGTCGACTTGGACGGCAATACGCACACGCTTTCCGCGTTGCGCGGCAAGACCGTGGTGCTCGAGTGGGTCAATCCCGAGTGCCCGTTCGTGGTGAAGCATTACGAGAAGAGCGGCAATATGCCCCGGCTCCAACGTGAGGCGGCGGACGCAGGGGTGGTCTGGATCTCGGTCAACTCCGCCCGCCCGGGCGCGCAGGGCGACTACGGGCCCGCGGAGGCCAAGGCCTGGAAGGCCAAGACCGCCGCCGCTCCGGCGGGCTACGCCCGCGATCAGGACGGGAAAGTGGGCAAGCTGTACGGAGCCCGAGCCACCCCGCACCTCGCGGTCATCGATCCGCAAGGGGTGCTCGTGTATCAGGGCGCGATTGACAGCATCCGGTCCTCGCGCGCCGACGACATTGGCTCCGCCGAAAACTACGTGCGGAGCGCGCTCGCGGCGATCCGCGACGGCAAGGCCCCGGCCACGACGTCGACCAACGCCTACGGCTGCAGCATCAAGTACTGAGCCGGTTGCGTCGGGCTCGACGATTGAGCCCGTCTGTTTGGGCCGAGGCGCGTCCTTAAACCTTCACCTCGAAAAGCTCGGGGTGAAGCACGCCTTCTGCCACCTTGTTCACCGTGCCCGTCATGCGGATCGCGTAGTCCGGTGCGATCAGGATCCCGATCTGCCCGCCGGGCATGTGGACGGTCGCATCGGCATCGACGAGACCGAGGCGGTGGGCGACGGCGGCGGCGGCGCTGGAACTGCTGCCCGAGGCGAGGGTATAGCCGGCACCGCGCTCCCAGATTTCGATGCGGATGTTCCGGCGGTCGATGACCTGGAGGAATTGGACGTTCGTCTTTCTCGGGAACTGCGGGTGCACCTCGATGTCCGGCCCGTAGCGCCGGGCGAGCGCCTCGGACACCTCGGGCAAACGGATCACGCAGTGGGGATTCCCGATGGTCGCGGCGCAGATCACGAAGTCCCGATCCTGGATCCGCAGCGGCTCATTGAGCACCTCGCGATCAGGGCCGGTCACCGGGATCTTCGAACTGGTGAAGCTGACTCGGCCCATGTCGACGGTGATGAGCTTGCCTCCCTCCTTGATTTCGGAACGCACGGCCCCACCGGGCGTCTCGACCGTGAACGTCGCGCCGCGCACGAGCTTCTGGTCCCACAGGTAGCGCGAGAAGATGCGCAGGCCGTTGCCGGACTTCTCGGCCTCCGAGCCGTCCGGGTTGAAGATGCGCAGCCCCACGTCGCAGGCGGTGGAAGGCAGCGGCCCCCAAAGGATGCCATCGGAGCCCGCGCCGAAGTTGCGGTGGCAGATGACCCGGATCTGTGCCTCGGATGGAGCGGTCCAATCCGGGTAGTCGGCCGGATCGAGGACGAGGTAGTCGTTGCCGAGGGCGTGGTACTTCGCGAAGCGCATGGGGTGTTGATTCAGTCCCGCGGGCGATCTGGAATAAAGCGGAAAACCGCCGGACGGGCCGCCGGGAGAGTCTTGGCAACGGTGATTTGCATCAACGGCGGCGGAGCTGTGCGGAGGAAGACGGGGTGCCGTAGCGGGTGCCGCGGTGGCGGGCTCGCGGGGGCTGGGGTGGCGTGAGGAGGCCCGAGGGGAGGCGGACGCCGGGTGGCGGTGGGGGAGCCGCAGATGCAGAATCGGATGGATTTCGCCTAGCTGAAAACGCGACTCATGCATAAGGTGGCGGTGATGAAGTCTTTCTTTGCCTCCCTCCTCGGTTCGTTGGTCGGAATGTTCCTCTTCGCGTTTCTCGCGGTCCTGCTGTTCTTCGGCGTGATCGGGGCGCTTGCGGCGCTGGGGGAAAAGCCGGTGACGGTGCCGAAGAGCGCTTACCTCGTCTTCGATCTGTCGGCGGATATTCATGATGGGCGTCACGCGCCCGATCCCTTCGCGGTGCTGGATTCGATCGACGATCCGGAGCGTTCCAAGTCGCTGCAGCTGCGTCCGCTGACTCGCGCGCTGGGAGCGGCGGCAAAGGACGACCGGATCAAGGGCTTGCTGATCACGGGATCGATCGATGCCTCGGACTATGCTTCAAGCTTGGCGGCTCTGACGGAGGTGCGCCGGGCTTTGGTGGCCTTCAAGGAGTCCAAGAAGCCGGTCTACGCGCACCTCGTCCAAGCTGGGACGCGAGACCTCTTTCTGGCCTCGGTGGCGGACGAGATTGCGATGGACCCCTACGGCGGCCTGAACCTCCCGGGCCTGGCTTCGGAGGGCATGTACTTTGCCGGCGCGATGGAGAAGGTCGGCATCGGCGCTCAGGCCGTGCGGGTCGGTCGGTACAAGTCGGCGATTGAGCCCTTTACGGCGCGCAAGATGAGCCCGGAAAGCCGGGAGCAAACGCAGGCCCTGCTGGACTCGGCGTGGACCACGTTGCGCGGGGAGATCGCCTCGTCGCGCGGCCTCTCGCCCGAGGCGCTGCAGGCCGTCGTCGATAGTGATGGCTTCCTCGATGCGGAGGCGGCGCTGAAGGCGGGCCTCGTCACCCGGGTGGCGTACGCCGACGAAGTCACCGAAGAGCTGAAGAAGCGGACTGACAGCAAGCCCGAGGCGGACAACTTCCAGCGCGTGGCGATGACCGCCTATGCGAAGCGAGCGCATCCGCCGGCACCGAAGCCGGCTGCGGGCGCGGCGGCGGGCACGATTGCGGTCGTGTATGCGGAAGGGGTGATCGTCGATGGCGAAGGACGGACGGATGAAGTGGGCGGCAAGCGCTTCGTCCGCGAACTGCGCCGCCTTCGCCTCGATCCGAAGGTGTCCGCGATCGTGTTGCGCGTGAACAGTCCGGGCGGATCCGCCTCCGCCTCCGAGCACATCCTGCGGGAACTGCGCCTCGCCCGCGAGTCGAAGCCAGTGGTCGTGTCCATGGGGGGTTATGCGGCCTCCGGCGGCTACTGGATTTCGAGCTTCGCCGACCACATCTTTGCCGAGCCGATGACGATCACCGGATCGATCGGGGTGTTCGGCCTGCTGTTCAACGTGGGCGAACTGTCGGAGAAAGTAGGGGTGTCGTTCGACGTCGTGAAGACGGGACGCTATGCGGATCTGATGACCCCCTCCCGTCCGAAGACGGCGGCGGAACTCGCCTTGGTGCAGCGCGATGTTGATTGGATCTACGGCGAATTCCTCGCGCGGGTGGCGGAGGGACGGAAGCTGGAGGTCGCGCGGGTGAGGGAACTGGCCGAGGGGCGCGTGTGGATCGGGGCGGCCGCCCTGGAGCGCGGCCTCGTGGATGAGATGGGCGGCTTGGATGACGCGATTCGGTACGCGGCAAAGAAGGCCGGCATTGAGGAAAACTACACCGTGCGTGAGCGGCCGGCGGCCAAGCCCTTCGCGGAGACCCTCGCCGAGGCGCTGCAGGGCATCGAAAGCCGTGTCTTGGAGCGCGGACCCTTCAGCCGAATGCTCGCCCGCCTCGAGTCGGAATTCGCGCAACTGGGCCAGTTCAATGATCCGAAGGGTGCCTATGCGCGGCTACCGGAGGCGTATATCCTTCGCTGATTCCCGCCATGTCGCAGCACACCCTTTCCGCCGACGTCTCGGCGACCCAGATCCCGGTTGGCACGGTTGTCACGCTTCCCGCCGGCAGTGCGGTCTTCATCACCCAGTCCCTTGGCGGCAACGTCACGGTGCGCACGGATCAGGGCCTCTTCCGGATCGCCGCCGAGGACGCCGTGGCGATCGCCGGTTATACGGCGGATTCGCCGGTTGCGGCTGGGACCCCGGGAACGGCCGCGGATGCGACCGATGGGTTCAGCGAGGAGCGCGTTTGGGAGGCGCTGCGCAGTTGTTTCGATCCGGAGATCCCGGTGAACATCGTGGACCTCGGACTCGTCTATGACCTCGCGGTGGAACCCGGCCCCGCGGGTGACCACCTCGTCGAGGTGAAGATGACGCTCACCGCGCAGGGATGCGGAATGGGACCCGTGATCGCGGAGGACGCGCGCAAGAAGATCGCCGCCCTGCCATCCGTCGCGGAGGCGCGTGTCCACATCGTCTGGGATCCGGTCTGGAATCCGCGGATGATCTCGCCGGCCGGCCGCAAGGCCCTTGGCATCGAGTAACTCGCGAACCCGTTGCAGGGCTTGGCGAGCCGACCTCACCGCGTCGATCGACGCGCGGCTTTGCCCGCGGTCAGGCCGTGATGGTCTCCAGCGAACAGCCGTCGGCGGCGGCCTCGGGCGTCTCGCAATTGGGCCGGGCGATCACCCCCGGGTAAGGCTCATCGGCGAACCGGATGTCCGGTCGGGTCAGCAGGTGCTCATCGCACACGGCGAAGAGCTCCGTCTCGCCCTGGACGCGCCGCATCGCGTGGAGGAAGGCGCCCTCAGGGTCGACGCCCTGACCCACGAAGTTGAGGTACTTCTTCATCTTGTTGACGTGCGCCCGCTCGGGGAACGCGGCGTCGGCGGTCGCGCGGTACAGGAGCCGGATGTACCCATGGACATCGGCGAGGGTGACCGGCGTGACGGGTTGGCCGGCGAACGCCTCGCGGCATTGCCGGAAGATCCACGGGTTGCGGATCGCGTGGCGGCCGATCATCACGCCGGCGGCGCCGGTGTCGCGGAGGATGCGCACCGCGGCGGCGGCGGAGGTCACGTTGCCGTTGGCCAGGACCGGACAGCGGACCGCCGCCACCGCGCGGGCGATCTCGTGGTAGCGCACCTCGCTGCGGTACATCTCGCGCACCGTGCGGCCGTGCACCGTGAGCAGGTCGACCCGGTGGTGGTTGACCGATTCGAGGATGCGGTCGAAGTGGCGCGTATCCTCGAATCCAATGCGCATCTTGACCGTGAACCGCCCCGGGCAGGCGGCGCGGAGGGCGCCGAGAATCTCGTGGATGCGGTCGGGATCGCGGAGCAGGCCGCCGCCGACATTCTTCTTGTAGACCTTGGGGGCGGGGCAGCCGAGATTGAGGTCGATCCCGGCAACCGGGTGACGGAGCAGGTCGCGGACCGTGCGCTCGAGGTGGAGGATGTCCTCGCCGATCAACTGCGCGAACACCGGACGGCCGGTGGCGTTCTCGTCGATCGACCGCAGGATGTGACGCTCGGGGCGCGACTGCGAATGGACGCGGAAGAACTCGGTGAAGAAGTAATCGGGCGCGCCGAACGTCGCGATCACGCCCATGAACGCGAGATCGGTCACGTCCTGCATGGGCGCCAGCGCCGTGCAGGGCTGCCCGGGCATCAAGGGGGCGGGCAGCGGCGTCGGGACGTGCGCAGGAGCGCTCATGCGCGGCGGGGCACGCGACTCACTTGGAGTCGTCGTCCTCCGAGCCCTCGCCCACGTCGCCCGGCTCGTCGATCTCGGGACCTTCGTCGTCCTCGTTTTCCTCCTCCGCCTCCAACTGCGCGCGCCGCTTGAGCACCCGCTCCAGGACCTCCGACGCGTCCTCGACGGCATCGAAGACCTTCCTGGCGACGAGGATGGGCCGCTTGCCTTGCAGGGCGAGGACCATGGAGTCGCTGGGACGGGCGTCGAGTTCGATGATCTTGCGGCCGAGTTCGTTCTCCATGCGCAGGAGCAGGCGGGCAAAGAAGGTGCCCTCATTGACATCGTTGATCACGACATGGTCGAGGGAAGCCCCGAGGCCGAGCAGGATGCTGCCGATCAGCTCATGGGTGAGCGGGCGCTCGCGGCGCACGCCTTTGAGCGACAACTGGAGCACGCCGCCGATGGCGTGATCCACGTAGATCACGAAGACCTTGGCGTCGTTGCCGAGGAACACGGCGCAGCCGCTGCTCGTGGGCTCGACGCCCTTGATGGAGACGGGAACGACTTCGTTGGCCATGAGGAAAGGGTGCGCGGAAACGCGTCGGGTGCAAGCGGGGGCCCGCGCGGGCTCAGTCCGCTTCGCCGTCGCCCGTGTAGCCGAAGAGGGCGATGCCGTCGGCGCGCGCCTGCGCGAGGACGGCGGGCTTGTCGAGGATGATGACCTTGCCCGCCTCGAGGGCGGCGGCGCGGATGCCGGCGTCCCGGAGGCTCTCGATGGTGCGGAGGCCAAAGACCGGGACATCGAAGCGGTAGTCCTGGGCGGGCTTCACTGTCTTGACGAAGAGCGCGTGATCCGAGCGGAATTCCCCGGCGCGGCGGATCATCGCGTCGGTGCCCTCGAAGGCCTCGACGGCGAGGACGGTGCCGCGGCGCACCACGCAGCCCTGACCGATGTCGAGCCGGGCGCATTCGCGGGCGATGCGGATGCCGTGGCGCAAATGGTCCTCCTCGATCGGGAACCGCCCGCCCGTCATGCACCCGGGCGTGGCGAGATGGTCGTCGATGAAGCTCCGGGCATCCAGCAAGTGAATGCCGAGAGCCTCGATCTCGCGTGCGATCGCGCCGAAGATGGTCTCGGCGTTGCGCTCCTTCAGCGAGAAGAGGAGCCGCGCCGCCTTGAGGTCGGGGTGGAGTCCGCGGAAGAGCCGTCGCGGCGTGATCTGCCCGGCCATGAGCGCGTAGCCGGCTTCGAACTCCTCCAAGGTGCGGAGCATGCGGCCGAGCTGCCCGACCCGCAGTTCCCGCCGTTCGGCGTCGGTGAACGTGGCGACGAGCTCTGGTGCGGTTTCCTCCGCGAATGAGATCAGCCGCACGGTGCCGCCCGCCCGCCGGATCTGCTCGGCGACCAGCGCCGGGTAGCGCCCCTGCCCGGCGATGAGGCCCACCGGGCGGCGGGGATCGAAATCGGCGGGAAGGAAGGCGGAGGCCGGCATCGGCGAAGGCGGCGAACGGAGCGCGCTAGGTGACCACCAGGTTGAGGATCTTGCCGGGGACGAAGATGACGCGCGACACGGTCTTGCCGTCGAGGAACGCGGCGACCTTGGGCTGCTCGCGCGCGAGGGCGACCACGGCGTCCTGGTCGGCGCCGACCGCCGCGCGGACCTCGCCCCGGTGCTTGCCGTTCACCTGGACGACGATGCGCTGCTCATGACTCACACACTTGGAGGCGTCGAACGCCGGCCACGCCGCCGCGCCGACGGACCCGGTCCCGCCGAGGCGGGCCCAGAGTTCCTCGCCGAGGTGGGGCGCGAACGGGGCGAGCAGCTGAACGAAGGCCCGCACCGTTGCGGGCCGCAGCGCGGGGGCCTCCTGGAGGGCGTTGAGGCAGACCATCATCTGCGAGATCGCGGTGTTGAAGCGCAGCGCCTCGATGTCGTCGCCGACCTTCTTGATCGTTTCGTGGAGAAGCTTTTCCAGTTCCGGCGATTCGACCGCCGCCTCGTTCAGGCGGGCGGAAGGTTCGCCCTCGGGGCCGATGGCGAGACGCCACGCCTTGTGGAGGAAGCGGTGCACGCCCTCGATGCCGCGGGGATTCCACGGCTTCATCGCCTCCAGCGGGCCGAGGAACATCAGGTACAGGCGCAGGGAATCCGTGCCGTGGCTGGCGATGATGGTGTCGGGATTGACCACGTTGCCGCGGCTCTTGGACATCTTCTCGCCGTCCTCGCCGAGGATGATGCCTTGGTGGAAGAGCTTGCGGAAGGGCTCGTGCTGCGGCACTGCGCCGATGTCGAAGAGGACCTTGTGCCAGAAGCGCGCGTAAAGGAGGTGCAGCACCGCGTGCTCGGCGCCGCCGACGTAGAGGTCCGGGACATCCCAGTAGCGCTGCGCCTCGGGTGAGGCGAACGCCTGCTCGTTGCGGGGATCGAGGAAGCGCAGGTAGTACCAGCACGAGCCGGCCCACTGGGGCATCGTGTTGGTCTCGCGCCGGGCGCGGATCCAGTCCGCGCCGTCCGGACGCGCGGCGCTCGCCGGCCGGGATTCGCCGGTGCGCAGGTTGCACCACACTTCCAGCCAGTCCGTGACGTTCGCCAGCGGACTCTCACCCGTGCCGCTCGGGAGGTAGCTCTGGACCTCGGGCAGGGTCAGCGGCAGCGCCGTCTCCGGGAGGGGCAATGCGTACCACGTCGTGCCGTCAGCGTTGTCCCGATACGTCACCGGCTGCTCGGGCAGGACCGTGCCGGCCGCGGCGGCGGCGCGGTAGTCGGCCTCGGAAACCCAGAGAATGGGAAACGGTTCGCCCCAGTAGCGCTGGCGGGAGAAGAGCCAGTCGCGGAGCTTGTAGTTCACTGTCGCGCGTCCGCGGCCCTGGGCCTGCAGGTCGGCGGTGATGCGGCGCTTGGCGTCCTCCCACGGCAGGCCCGTGTAGGCACCCGAGCCGGCGAGCTTGCCGGAGCCGGTGTAGGGCAGGGCGCCCTCGGCGTCCGCGCCGCCATCGGGCTCGATCACCGGAACGATCGGCAGCCGGTAGCGGAGCGCGAACTCGAAGTCGCGCTCGTCGTGCGCCGGCACGGCCATGATCGCGCCGGTGCCGTAGCCCATGAGGACGTAGTCCGCGACCCAGATGGGGATGCGGTTCCCGTTGATCGGATTGATCGCGTAGGAACCGGTGAAAACCCCCGACTTGTCCTTCGCCAGATCGGTGCGCTCGAGGTCGCTCTTGGCGGCGGCGCGGCGGCGGTACGCCTCGACGGCCGCGGTCCGGGCCGGGTGAGTGAGGGCGGGGACCAGCGGGTGTTCCGGCGCAACCACCATGTAGGTGGCGCCGAAGAGGGTGTCGGGCCGGGTGGTGAAGACCTTCAGGTCGCCCAGGGCGGCGTTCTCAAGGGCGAAGAGCAATTCAGCGCCCTCGCTGCGGCCGATCCACGCCTCCTGCATCCGCTTGGTGGAGTCGGGCCAGTCGACGTCCTTCAGGTCGGCCAGCAGGCGCTCGGCGTAGGCGGTGATGCGGAGGATCCACTGGCGCAGGCTCCGGCGTTCGACGGGGAAGCCACCGACCTCCGACTTGCCGTCGACGATTTCCTCGTTGGCGAGGACGGTGCGCAGTTCCGGGCACCACCAGACGGGGCGTTCGTCAACGTAGGCGAGGCCGCGGCGGAAGAGTTGCAGGAAGATCCACTGCGTCCAGCGGACGTAACGCGGATCGGTGGTGTCGATCTCTCGCTCCCAGTCATAGCTGAACCCGAGCGCCTTGATCTGCCGGCGGAAGTTCGTGATGTTGTTCTGGGTGTTGCTCGCTGGATGCGTACCGGTCTTCACCGCATGCTGTTCGGCGGGCAGGCCAAAGGCATCCCAGCCGATCGGGTGGAGGACCGAGAAGCTCTTTGCGCGCTTGTAGCGGGCAATGATGTCGGTGGCGGTGTAGCCCTCCGGATGACCGATGTGCAGGCCCGACCCCGACGGGTAGGGGAACATGTCGAGGACGTAGTACTTTGGCTTCGCCGGGTCCTCGCTGGCGCGGAACGCGCGGTTCTGCTCCCAGAAGCCCTGCCAGTGCGGCTCGATCTGGAGAAAGTCGTAGTCCTTGCAATGCGTTGCCATTTGGAAATTCCCCCCGAGGTTGGGTCTTTCGGGGTGCACGTCAACGGGAGAGCGGTCGCCGTCAAACCCGGCTCTTGCGGATCGGGCCGAAGTCGCCAGCGTCGGGGTCGCTTTCCATGTTCACGGGACTCGTCGAGGAATCCGGCCGGGTGGTCGAGCTTTACGCCTACTGCGGGCAGCACGTGCTGCGCGTCGCCGCCCGGCGCGTGCTCGAGGGACTCGCGATCGGCGACTCGCTTGCGGTGAATGGGTGCTGCCTGACGGTGGCGGCGCGCGAGGGTGACGTTCTGCAGTTCGACCTGCTGGCGGAAACCCGGCGCGTGACGAGCCTCGCGGCGTTGGTGCCGGGAAGTGAGGTCAACCTCGAGCGCAGCCTCGCCTACGGCGGACGCATGGGCGGCCATTTCGTCACGGGCCACGTCGATGCGGTCGGCACGATCGAGGCGTTCGAGCCCCGCGGCACCGATCATTACCTGCGCGTCCGGCTGCCGGCCGGGTCCGGTCGTTACCTCATCTCCAAGGGAAGCATCGCGCTCGATGGCGTCTCCCTGACGGTGGCCGAGGTGGGCGTCGACACGGTGGTGGCCTGGCTGATTCCGCACACCCTCGCCGTCACGAACCTGCATACCCGGCGGGTCGGCGACGTCGTCAACGTCGAGTTCGACGTGCTGGGCAAGTACGTCGAACGAATGCTCGAGGCGAGGCTGGGCGCGCCCGGCGGAGCGCCGTGATGGATCGGGCATGAAGACGGCGGGGCAACCCTTTGCAGCGAGGCGGGGCGCGGCGCGGTGGACGCCCGGCGGGGCCTGACTCCCATGGATGCGATCCTCGAAGCGCTAGCGTCGGAACTGCGCCGCTTGAAGACGGCCGGGGTCAAGACCGTGCCGATCTCGCCGGAGGCGCTGGCGGCGTTGCGGCGCTTGGCCGAGCAGGCACCGCGGCCCGCGCGCGGCGCGGGCTCCGCTGCCGGGCCCGCAGTTGGAGGGCCGCCGACCACGGCGGCGACTCCGAGCGCGGAAACGGCAGTCGGGGCGGCGAGGCCATCGGTCGCGACGAGCGTGGGCGCGAGCGCGGGCGTAGGCGCGGTGGAGACGCGTGGGTCCGGTTTTCCCTCTGGCCGAGTTTCTCCGTCTTCGCTGGCGCCGTCGACCGATACCGTCCGCGCGGGTGGAGCGTCGGGAGCGGAGACGCGAATCGGTTTGGTGTCCGCTGATCCGGCACCGACGTCTGCGCCGACGTTTCCGACGCCGCAGCCCGTGAACCTGCCGGCGGGCACCAAACCGGAGCGGATGGCGGCGCTCCGCGAGCGCGTATTCGCGGATCCCGTCTGTCGCGAGCGGTTGCGCCCCGGCAAGAAACTGGTGGTGGGCACCGGCAGCCTCGACGCGAAACTGTTCTTCTGCGGCGAGGCGCCCGGGGCCGAGGAGGAGCTCCAGGGCGAGCCGTTCGTCGGACCGGCGGGTCAGTTGCTGACGCGGATGATCCAAGGGATGGGCGTGCGCCGGGAGGACGTCTACATCGGCAACATCATGAACTGGCGCCCTGATCTTCCGACCGAGGAAGGTCGGGAGCAGATCGGGAATCGGCCGCCGACCCCTGCGGAACTCGTTTACTGCCTGCCGTTCCTGCGGGCGCAGATCGAAATCGTGTCCCCAGATGTGATGATCGCGCTCGGCTCGACGGCGGCGCAGGGTCTGCTCGGGGCCGGATCCTTCAAGGCCTTGGGTGAGGTTCGCGGCCGATGGCACGCGTTTGCGGGTCGGCCGGTGATGGTGACCTACCATCCCAGCTACATCCTCCGCAACGGCTCGAACCGGTCGAAGCGGGCGATCTGGGAGGACCTTCTGCTCGTGATGGAGCGGGCGGGCCTCGCGATTTCCGAGCGCCAGCGCGGCTACTTCCTGGATCGCTCCTAGGGTGGAGCGAGGCGGCCCGGGAGAGCGAGACGGTGCCCGCTCAGATGAGCTCCAGCAGCGCGGCGCGGGTCCGGGCGAATTCGGCTTCCAGTTCGGCCGCAGCCTGCTCCATGCCGGCGAGCCCGGTCTTGCGGGCACTGTGCTCGAAACGCTCTGCGGTCCGCCGGAGCCGCTCCGCGCCCAAGTTGCTCGAGCTGCCCTTGATCGTGTGCGTCGCCCGGATGAAAGTGGCGGTGTCTCCGGCGGCGAACGCGGCGCGCGCCTCCTCGATCCGCTTCGGGGTGTCCTCCGAGTAGGTCTGGATGATCTCGATGAGGAACGAGTCGTCGCCCGGGCTCAACTCCCGCAGGTTCGCGATCGCGTCTGGGTCGAGGACGGGAAATTCGGAGCTCATGCAGAAAATCTGAGGTGGAAGGTGGCGAGCGTCTAGGGTAACGGCCCGATGCTGGGCCTCCTTGAGAAGGGGTTACGGTTTTCGAGCCCTTGCGTCGGAGTATGAGCGACGTTCATAGAAAAGCGTTAAGCGCAACCGGGGCTGACCGGACCGACGTATCAAGGTATCCGAATACGTTGATATTGGCTTGCCGCCGGTGCTGGGCACGGTTTGCTCGGGGGCTTATGGCAAACTCCTTCGTCTTTTCCTCGGAATCCGTGGGTGAGGGGCATCCCGACAAGGTCGCGGATCTGATTTCGGACAGCGTGCTCGACGCCTGTCTGACGCTTGACCCCCGCAGTCGGGTGGCGTGCGAGACGTTGGTGAAGTCGAACGCCGTCGTACTGGCGGGCGAGATCACGATCCCGGCGATTGGCACCAAGCCGATCGATCAGGCGATCAACATCGGTTCGGTCGTGCGTCAGGCCGTTCGCGACATTGGCTACGTGAACGACGACGACGTGTTCCACGCCGACCGGGTGTTCATCCACAATCTGCTTACGACGCAGTCGCCGGACATCGCGCAGGGCGTCGATGCCAAGGCGGCCGACGGCAAGAAGACGGAAGAGCAGGGCGCGGGCGACCAGGGCCTGATGTTCGGCTACGCCTGCGACGAGACGCCGGAGCTGATGCCGACGCCGATCATGTTTGCGCACCGGCTGGGCCGCGAGCTGACCCGCATCCGCAAGAGCGGCCGCGTGAAGTGGCTCCGCCCCGACGCCAAGTCGCAGGTCTCGGTCCGCTACGAGAACGGCAAGCCCGTCGAGGTCGTGAACGTGGTGATTTCCACGCAGCACACCGAAGAGGTGAAGCATTCCGCGATCGAGTCCTTCCTGATCAAGCAGGTCATCAAGAAGGTCATCCCGGCCGATCTTCTCAACAAGCGCACCGAATTCCTGATCAACCCGACCGGGCGTTTCGTGGTGGGCGGACCGCAGGGCGACTCCGGTCTCACGGGCCGCAAGATCATCGTCGATACCTACGGCGGCTGGGGCCGCCACGGTGGCGGCGCCTTCTCGGGGAAGGACCCGTCCAAGGTCGACCGTTCGGCCGCCTACATGGCGCGCTGGGTCGCCAAGACGATCGTCGCCTCGGGCCTCGCGCGCATCGCCGAGCTGCAGGTCGCCTACGCGATCGGCCATCCGAAACCGGTGAGCGTGTTCGTTGACACCTTCGACACCGGCAAGGTCGCCGACGAGGTGATCGCGAAGGCGGTGCAGGAGGTCTTCAGCTTCAAGCCGGCCGACATCATCCGGCAGCTCGATCTGCTGCGCCCGATCTACCGCGAGACCACCAATTACGGGCACTTCGGCAAGGATGGCTTAAGCTGGGAGCAGACGTCCCGGGCCGCCGCTTTGCGCGCCGCCGTGAAGCGCCTGGAGGGCTGATCCGTCCTCCCCCCTCCGCGCGGGCGCCCCGGTGCCAGGCGCGTTCCTTCCCTGCGTCCCGTCCTCGGTTTTCACCCTCTCCTCTTTTTTTCATGTCCGCCCAAGCCGCCGCCTCGTTCTCTGATTTCAAGGTCCGTGACCTCTCCCTCGCTGAGTGGGGTCGCAAGGAAATCGCCGTCGCCGAGCACGAGATGCCCGGCCTGACCGCGCTGCGCCGCAAGTTCGGCGCGGCCAAGCCGCTGCGCGGCGTCCGGATCACCGGCTCGCTGCACATGACCATCCAGACCGCGGTGCTCATCGAGACGCTCACCGAGCTCGGAGCCTCCGTGCGGTGGGCCTCGTGCAACATCTTCTCCACGCAGGATCACGCCGCCGCCGCCATCGCGCAGGCTGGCGTCCCGGTCTTCGCCTGGAAGGGGGAGACGCTCGAGGAATACTGGGACCTCACGTGGCACGCCGTCAGTTACCCCGGCGGTAAGGGACCGGAGCTCGTCGTCGACGACGGCGGCGACGTGACACTGCTCCTGCACAAGGGTTACGAGCTGGAGAACGGCTCGACGTGGGTCGACTCCGCCTCGGGCTCCCACGAGGAGCAGGTGATCAAGAATCTGCTCAAGCGTATCCACCGCGAGGATGCGACGGTGTTCACGCGGATGGTCAAGGACTGGAAGGGTGTCTCCGAGGAGACCACCACGGGCGTCCATCGCCTCTATCAGCTGCACGAGGCGGGCAAGCTCCTCGTCCCGGCCATCAACGTCAACGACTCGGTCACGAAGTCGAAGTTCGACAACCTCTACGGCTGCCGTGAGTCGCTGGCCGACGGCCTCAAGCGCGCGACCGACGTAATGATCGCGGGCAAGGTGGCGTGCGTGTGCGGCTACGGCGATGTCGGCAAGGGCTCGGCCCATTCACTCCGGGGCTTCGGCGCGCGCGTGATCGTCACGGAGATCGATCCGATCAACGCGCTGCAGGCCGCGATGGAGGGTTTCGAGGTGAACACGATCGAGAGCACGCTCGGCACCGCCGACATCTACGTCACCACGACTGGCAATCGTGACATCATCACGCTGGAGCACATGCAGCAGATGAAGGATCAGGCGATCGTGTGTAACATCGGCCACTTCGACAACGAGATCCAGGTCGACCGCCTCTACAGGGCGACGGGCGTGACCCGGATCAACATCAAGCCGCAGTACGACCAGTTCGTCTTCCCGAGCGGTCGCAGCATGTACCTCCTCGCCGAGGGACGCCTCGTGAACCTGGGCTGTGCGACCGGCCATCCTTCGTTCGTGATGTCGAATTCCTTCACGAATCAGACGCTCGCCCAGCTTGACCTCTGGAAGAACCGCGCCAGCTACGCGGTCGGCGTGTACCGCCTCCCGAAGCACCTCGACGAAGAGGTTGCGCGCCTCCACCTCGAGAAGATCGGGGCGAAGCTCACGGTCCTGAGCAAGGATCAGGCCGCCTACCTTGGCGTGCCGGTGGAGGGGCCGTACAAGCCCGAGCACTACCGCTACTGACCCGCCCCCCGCCGCTGCGCGGCGACTGCGTCCGAGCGGGTGGCGGCGCGTCGGTTCTGGCGCGTCGCCCCGCTCTGCACCGGTCGGCGCTCTGGCGTGCGCGAGGAAGCAGAGCTGGGTCACGGTAGGAGTCTCCCGATGCCCTGCGGACCCACGGTGCGGATGCGCCTGCGGCTGACGTTCGGCGGCGTAACCCCTCCAGCCGAGGTGCTTGCGCGAGTGTTGAGTGTGTAGGTAAACAAACCCAATAAACTTGCCGTGCGTCCGTGCGGCGCTACCGTCTGACCTCTGGTCATGAGCACCGATGCCTCCGCTCCCAAGCCGCTTGCGGCGAATGAAGTGATCAAGTCCGCCTCGCGGCACCTGCGTGGAACGATCGCGGAGGATCTGCGGGATGCGACGACGGGGGCGATCGCGGAGGACAACGCGCAACTGACCAAGTTTCACGGCCTGTACCTCCAGGATGACCGTGACCAGCGGAACGCGTTGAAGAAGGCGGGCAAGGAGAAGGCGTTCTCCTTCATGCTCCGCGTGCGTCTGCCGGGCGGGCGGTGCACGGCGGCGCAATGGCGGGTGCTCGACGCGCTGGCGGACCGCGTGGCGAACCAGTCGCTGCGGCTCACCACGCGGCAGACCTTCCAGTTTCACAGCGTGCTGAAGGGAAACCTCAAGCCGTTGATTCAGGAGCTTGACCGGGTGTTGCTCGACTCGATCGCGGCGTGCGGCGATGTGAACCGCAACGTGATGGCTCCGCCGAACCCGGAGCGCAGTGTGATCCTCCAGCAGGTTTACGAGCACGCGCGTGGGTGGAGCGAGTTCGCGCTTCCGAAGACGCGGGCGTACCATGAGATCTGGCTCGACGAGGAACGTGTGGCCGGGGGTGAGCCGGAGGTCGAGCCGATGTACGGCGCGACGTACCTGCCGCGCAAGTTCAAGACGGCATTCGCCGTGCCGCCCTCGAATGACGTCGACGTCTTCTCGCAGGATCTCGGCTTCATCGCGGTCGTCGAGGCGGACCGACTGGTCGGCTACAACGTGACCGTGGGTGGCGGACTCGGGATGAGTCACGGCAACGAGGAGACGTTCCCGCGGATTGCCGACGTCCTTGGCTTCATCGAACCCCAGCACGTGAACCGGGTGGGGGAGGCGGTGCTCACGACGCAGCGCGATCACGGCGATCGCACCAACCGCAAGCACGCCCGCCTCAAGTACACGATCGAGGATCGCGGCCTCGCGTGGTTCCAGGCCGAGGTGGAGCGGCGGGCGGGCGTCCGGTTTGGCTCCGCCCGCGGCTTCACTTTCACGACCATCGAGGATTCCCACGGCTGGCACCGCTGCGCGGATGGCACGTGGTTCCACGGCCTCCACATTCTCAGTGGACGCATCCGCGACCTCCCCGGCTGGTCGATGAAGACGGCGCTCCGTGAGATCGCGGAGATCCATGCGGGAGATTTTCGCCTGACGCCCTCGCAGAACCTGACGATTTCCGGGGTCAGCGACGCGCAGAAGCCGGTGATCGAGGCGATTCTCGCGCGGCACGGGCTGACGAAGGAGAATGATCGTTCCGGCCTGCGGTTGAATGCGCTGTCCTGCGTGGCGTTGCCGACCTGCGGCCTGGCCTTGGCGGAGAGCGAGCGTGCGTTGCCGGAATTTCTCGAAAAGTTTGACGCCGTGTTTGCCGCGGTCGGTTTGAGCCGGGACGCGATCAGCCTCCGCATCACCGGCTGCCCGAACGGCTGCGCGCGACCCTACCTGGCCGAAATCGGCTTTGTCGGGCGGGCTCCGGGAAAGTACGCGCTCTACCTCGGTGCCAGCTACGAAGGCACGCGCCTGAACCGGCTCTTCGCGCCGAGTGTCACGCTCGACGACGCTGTCAGGATGCTCACGCCGGTGATCGAGCGGTACGCGCGCGAGCGCGGGGCGGGTGAGCGCTTCGGTGACTGGTGCGATCGCGTGATCCTGCCGGCGAACGCGACCTACCATTCCGTGGGTGGCGCGGCGTGACCCGAGCCTCCGGCCGGCGCTGACGGCGCAAGAAGGCGGTCGCGGATTGAGGACACGCGCCGGCCGCTGCACCGCCGGAAAGGCGTCCGCGTTGGCCCGGCGGCGCGAGGTCGCATCTCCCACGCGGAACACGGATGAACCCATGGCGTGGACAAAGGGTGGGCGCGCCCTTGCGGCGTGCTTTCGCCGCGAGAAATGCCCTTGCGCTTTTGGACCGGCCCTTCTTTCTGTGGGGGCTTGCTCCGGAGAGATGGCTGAGTGGTCGAAAGCGGCGCTTTGCTAAAGCGTTGTAGGTGTAAAAGCCTACCGGGGGTTCGAATCCCCCTCTCTCCGCCAAGTTTGCCGAAAACTAGGAATAGCTTCGGCCTATTTCAGGGATTCGATCCCTTCGGACCATGCGTTGCGCATGCGGTCTGCTGTGTCTTTTGCCTGAGGGTCGAGATCGGGCAAAGTTTCCAATTCCCGGGCAACCTCGGCGACTCCGTCCAAGACCTCGGCCACGATGGTCTTCGCTGCGGCTTCCGTGAGCTGGCACCGCTGCCGGCCGAATCGCACCAGCCGCTTGGCGTCCGGCCAACGCTTGGTGCCATCCAGCGTCAGCGCCAGACTGTCGTTGGGCAGATAGACGGAGGTCGTGACGATGTCGAAAGCGGGCGCCAGTGATACCGTGCCGGTCGAGTCGTCGTAGTGAGTTAGTCGCACTGAGCGATGACGCGCAGGCGGCACTTGGGGGCGAGGCTGGGCCAGACCTTTTCACGCTCGCAGCGAGTCCAGGGTTCGCCATCGTGGCGGAAATGAGCGGCCCCACTCGCGCATGCCGGACCGTGTTGCGGCAGGTAGATGGTCTCGGCGCGACCCGGTTTTGGAACGCTTCTCAGCGTCGGCTGGGTCCGTGGACGCAAGGGTGGCGCGGTTCAGTGGTGCGCGTTTGCCTTGTCGCGTTGGTCTTGCTGGCCGGACTCGTTGGATCCGGTACCTCCGCGGCGGCGGCGGCGAATCCGGCGCTGGAGACGTTGCGGTGGACACCGCTCCCGGAGTTGCCCAACCGCGACGGAGTGGCGGGGGCTTTCGGAGGCACCTCCAACGGGGCGCTGATCGTCGCCGGCGGCGCGAACTTTCCCGGCGCGAAGCCATGGGACGGCGGGGCGAAGGTCTGGCACGACGCGATTTACATCCTGGAGCGCCCCGACGGGGCGTGGCGCGAGGCGGGTCGCCTGCCGCATCCGCTCGCCTACGGCGTCTCGGTGTCCACCGCAGACGGCGTAGTCTGCGTCGGGGGGAGCGACGCGCTCCGGCACTCGGGCGAGGCGTTCCGTTTGCGCTGGGTCGGCGGGCGAATCGAATCCGCGGCGCTGCCCGCGCTGCCCCGTCCGGCGGCGAACCTGAGCGGAGCGGTGCTGGGGACGACGCTGTACGTGGCCGGAGGCACGGAGGCTCCGGACTCGTCCGCCGCGCTGCGCACGTTCTGGGCGCTTGATCTTTCGTCCGCCGCGCCGGCCTGGCGGGAACTCGAGCCCTGGCCCGGTCCGGGTCGGATGCTCGCGGTGGCGGCGGTGCAGGACCGCTCGTTCTTCCTCTTCAGCGGCGCCTCGCTCCGCCCCGGCCCGGACGGCAAGCCGGTGCGGGAGTACCTCAGGGATGCCTACCGCTACCGGCCGGGCAGGGGGTGGGAGCGGGTGGCGGATCTCCCGACCGCCGTGGTCGCGGCTCCCAGCCCGGCCCCCGCGCTCGGACAATCCAGCGTCGTGGTGCTGGGCGGTGATGACGGCACCCGCGTCGGCTTTGTCCCTCCGGCGGGGCACCCGGGCTTTGGCGGACGGGTCCTCATCTATCACACGATCACGAATACGTGGCGCAGTGCCGGAACGATGCCGGCCGCGCACGTTGCGACTCCACTTGTGGCGTGGCGCGGCACCTACGTCATGCCCTCCGGCGAGATCCGGCCGGGCGTGCGGTCGCCCGAGGTCTGGGCGCTGCGCTCCGCGCCCGCGCGCGCCAGCTTCGGCTGGCTCAATTACGCGGTGCTCACTCTGTATCTCGCCGGGGTGGTGTGGATCGGCTATGCGTGCTCGAAGCGGAATCAGGGCACGGATGACTTCTTCCGCGGGGGGCAGAGGATCCCGTGGTGGGCCGCCGGACTGAGCATCTTTGCCACCCTGCTGAGCTCGATCACCTTCATGGCGATCCCGGCGAATGGGTACGCGGACGGCTGGGCGTTCTTCCTCGCGAACTCCTACGTTCTGGTCACGCCGCTCGTCGTCTTCGTGTTCCTGCCTTTCTACCGGCGGCTGAACGTCACGTCCGCCTATGAGTACCTCGAGCTCCGCTTCAACGGTGCCACGCGCCTCGCCGGCAGCGCGCTCTTCATGCTCTACCAGTGCGGCCGGATCGCCGTTGTGCTCTACCTGCCGGCCCTCGCGTTGTCCACGGTCAGCGACTTCAACCTGCAGACGTGCATCGTGATCATGGGAGTCCTGTGCATCGTCTACACGATGGAGGGCGGGATCGAGGCGGTCGTCTGGACGGATGTTGCCCAGGCGTTCCTCCTCATGGGCGGAGCGTTGTTCAGCCTGGGCTTCATCATCTGGTCGGTCGACGGCGGCCTCGGGGAGGCCCTGCGCACCGCGTCGGCCGCCGGGCGCTTTTTCGAGTCCGTCGACTGGTCCTGGGATCTCTCCGTCGCCTCGGGCTGGGTGATCATCATCGGCAGTCTGTTCCACAACCTGTTTCCCTACACCGTCAGTCAGGATGTAGTGCAGCGGTACGTCACCACACCCACCGAGCGAGCGGCTGCCCGGGGCATTTGGCTGAACGCGCTGATCGCGATTCCCGCCCAGGCCGTGTTCTTCGCGATCGGCACGGGGCTCTACCTGTTCTACCTGCAGCGGCCGGAACGGCTGGAACCCGGGCTGCAGAACGATGCGATCTTTCCGTTCTTCATCTTCTCCGAACTGCCGATGGGCGTTGCGGGTCTCATGGTCGCAGCCATCTTCGCCGCCGCGCAGTCGACCTTGTCGAGCAGCATGAATTCCGTCGCAACGGCCTACGTGACCGACTTCCACCGCCGCCTCCGTCCCCGCGAGACCGAGGCCCACTACTTCAAGGTGGCCCGGCTCAGCACGCTGGCCGTCGGTGTCGTCGGCACGTTGAGTGCGCTCCTCATCTCCACGTTTGAGGTGCGATCGCTGTACACCGCGTTCCTCGAGATCATCGGCCTCCTCGGCGGCAGCCTCTCCGGTCTCTTCCTGCTCGGAATCTTCAGTCGCTCGGCTCATGGCCGGGGCGCCGTCGCCGGGGCGCTGCTCAGCGCCGGGATCGTCTTTGCGATCCGCCTCGTCCACCCGCCGGCGGTCTACGCGTACGCGCCCATCGGCCTCCTCACGTGCACGTCCCTCGGGTGGCTGCTCAGTCGCGTCATTCCCGCGCCGGAAAAGAGCATCGCGGGACTCACCATCCACTCGCTGCGTCGGTCATCCTGACCGCGCCGAGGGCATTGGACCGGCGGCGCGCGGCGGACGCGCTGCGACACCCGGCGAGCGTGCCGACACCGACCGCGTGCGGTGCGACCGGTGCTTTCGCCTGCGGCGTCCCTGGCTCAGCGCGCCGGGCGGGCGTGCCGGATCACGAAGTCCGTCAGTTCCTCGTTCTGGAAGAAACCAGCCCAGCGGTTGTGTCCCTGACCCCGGGCGATGATGACGCGGCACTGGCCGCCGAGCGCGAAGATGCGGGTCCGGACCTCGAGCGAGTTGTCCTCAAGCGGAACCAAGGTGTCGATGTCGCCATGGATCATCAGCAGCGGGACCCGGGCGCGGGCGAGCGGAGCGAGGCGGTCGATGGGATTGTGCTCCGCAAGCTGGGCCTCCAACTGCGCCGGAGTCAGTCCGTACGCCGGCGCGGCCTTGGCGAGACCGGGGTAGCTGACGAGGTTGCAGACCGGATAGATGCCGGCGAAGGCCGCCACCTTGTCCGGATTTTCAGTCGCCCAGTTCAGCGCCATCAGGCCGCCGCGGCTGCGCCCAAGGAGCACCGGACGGAGGGCGAAGGTGCGGCGCTGCGTCAGTTCGTCGTAGAGCGCCGAGAAACCGACGCGCCCCTCGGGGCTGCCGAAGGATTCACCGACGTCGATCCCGGCGATCGCGATCCCGGCCTCGGTCAGCCGCGTGAAGAGCCACTGCTCCTCCTTGTCCGGAAGTCCGCGCAGCGTGGGGGCATACCACACCCAGGGCGTGCGCCCTTCGCCCTGCGCCTTGGGCTTGGCGGGGATCACGAAGGCGGTCAGCCCGTCCACGAGGAAGGTCTCCCCGGGTAGCGGCAGGATCTTCACGGGAGCCGCATCCGCCGCGTGGAGAGCAGGCAGGGACGCGAGGAGCGCCGAGAACATGCCGAGGCGGAGGCGGCGAAGCAGCGCCTGGCTCAATCGCAGGGAGGCCATGCCGGGAAGGTAGTGCCGTCGAGACGCCCGGCAAGCGCCGGCTCGCGGCACGGCCGGAGTTGCGGCCAACGCGCTCCGCGGAGGTGGCTGCGGTGCGGAGCGGCTGGGCGGTACGGCCTCCGTGGGAAAGGGCGGGGCAGCCCATCGGCGACGCGGACCCGCGGTGGCCGTCCGCCCCGCGATCGAAGCGCCTCGGAACCACGGGATGGCGGTGCTCGGAAGCGGGCGGTCAGGCGTGGAACCAGGCGTCTAGGCTCCGAACCAGGCGGCGGGGCGTGGAACCGGGGGCGAAGCACAAGGCGGGCCGCGACGTTCCGCGTGGCCGAGGGGGGGGCGTCACGCCGACGGCTCGTAGTCGAGGTAGGGCGCGAGCCACTTCTCGACTACGGCCTGCTCGTCGCCGCGGCGCCGGGCATAGTCTTCCACTTGATCGCGGCCGACCTTCCCCACGCCGAAGTACTTGGCTTCGGGATGATTGAAGTACCACCCGCTCACGCTGCTCGCGGGATGCATCGCGCAGCTCTCGGTCAGGGTGATGCCCGCCGCCGCCGGCGCGGCGAGGAGGTCGAAGAGGAAGCGCTTTTCCGAATGATCCGGGCAGGCGGGATAACCGGGAGCCGGGCGGATGCCCCGGTAGCGCTCGCGCAGAATCTCCTCCATCGAGAGCCGCTCGGCGCGACCGAAGCCGCAGGCTTGGCGCGCCCGCTGGTGAAAGTATTCCGCCATCGCCTCGGCGAGACGATCACCCAGCGCCTGCGCCATGATCGCCCCGTAGTCGTCGTGCTGGTCCCGGAACTCCTGGGCGAAAGCCTCGACGCCGTGGCCGGCGGTCACGGCGAAGCCACCGCAGTAATCGAGACGGCCCGATTCCTTCGGCGCCACGTAGTCGGCGAGGCAGAGGTTGCTCTGATCGGCGGGCTTTTCGAGCTGTTGGCGCAGGTGGTGGCACCGGCCGATCACGCGCGAGCGGGTCTCGGCGGCGTAGAGCTCGACGTCATCTCCATCGGCGTTGCAGGGCCAGAAGCCGAGCACGCCGTGCGCCGTGAAGCGGCGCTCGCGCACGATCCGGTCCAGCAGGCGAAGGGCGTCGGCATGCAGGCGGCGCGCCTCGGCTCCGACGATCTCATCCTGCAGGATGTCCGGGAAGCGTCCGTGCAATTCCCATGCGCTGAAGAACGGTGCCCAGTCGATGAACGGAACGAGGTCGGCGAGCGGGACGTCGCGATAGCTCCGGGTGCCGAGGAACTCCGGTTTCGGAATGTCCACCGCCGCCCAGTCGAAGCGCGGCCGGCGCTCCCGCGCGGTGGCGAGGCTGAGCAGCGGCCGCCGCGCCCGCCGGGCCGCGAACTCCGTGCGCTGTTGCTCCTGCTTGCTCCGCACCTCGGCGAGGTAGGCGGGCTTGAGGGTGGGGGAGAGGAGGGAACTGACGACGTTGACGACGCGGGAGGCGTCGAGGACGTGGACCACGCCCCCGGCGTACTCCGGTGCGATCTTCACCGCAGTGTGCGCGGCGCTGGTGGTCGCTCCGCCGATGAGCAGCGGCACCGTGAACCCCTCGCGCTGCAACTCGCGGGCCACGTGCACCATTTCGTCCAGCGACGGCGTGATCAGTCCGGAAAGGCCGATGATGTCGGCACCGATTTCCCGCGCCTTGGCCAGAATCCGTTCGGCGGGCACCATCACGCCGAGGTCGGTGACCTCGTAGTTATTGCAGGCGAGGACGACCCCGACGATGTTCTTGCCGATGTCGTGCACGTCGCCCTTGACCGTCGCGAGCACGACCCTGCCTTGGGCGCGGGTGGCTTCGCCGGCCGCGGCGGCCCGCTGCTTTTCGGCCTCCATGAAGGGCGTGAGGTAGGCGACGGAGCGCTTCATCACGCGCGCCGACTTCACAACCTGCGGAAGAAACATCTTCCCGGCGCCGAACAGATCCCCCACGACGCGCATCCCGTCCATCAGCGGCCCCTCGATGACGTCGAGCGGACGCGCGAGCGACTGGCGGCATTCCTCGGTGTCCGTCTCGATGAAGGCGTCGATTCCCTTCACCAGCGCGTGCTTCAGGCGCTCCGCCACCGGGGCGCTGCGCCAGGCGAGGTCCTCTTTGATCTCGGTCTTGGAGGCACCGCCCTGCTGCTGCTTGAGCGCGTCGGCCCGCCGGATTAACCGCTCCGTGGCGTCGGGCCTGCGATCGAGCAGCACATCATCGACGCACGCACGGAGCTCCGGCTCGATCTCGTCGTAGACCCCGAGCATCCCGGCGTTGACGATCGCCATGTCGAGCCCGGCCGCGATCGCATGGTAGAGGAACGCGGTGTGCATCGCCTCGCGCACCGGATTGTTGCCGCGGAAGGAGAAGGAGACGTTCGACACGCCGCCGGACACGCGCGCATGCGGCAGCGTCTGCTTGATGAGTCGCGTGGCCTCGAAGAAATCGACCGCGTAGTGATTGTGCTCCTCGATGCCGGTCGCGACGGTGAGGATGTTGGGATCGAAGATGATGTCCTCCGGCGGAAATCCGACCCGGTCAACCAGCAGGCGGTAGGCCCGGGTGCAGATTCTCACCTTGTCGTCGCGCGTCGCGGCCTGTCCCTGCTCATCGAAGGCCATCACCACTGCGGCCGCGCCGTAGCGTCGGATCCGCTCCGCCCGCCGCAGGAATTCGGCTTCGCCGTCCTTCAGCGAGATGGAGTTCACGATTCCCTTGCCCTGCAGGCACTGCAGGCCGGCCTCCAGCACCGTCCACTTCGACGAGTCCAGCATCACGGGGATACGAGCGATGTCGGGCTCGGCGGCGATCAGATTCAGGAAGTGAACCATCGTCGCCTCACCATCGATCAGCGCCTCGTCGACGTTCACGTCGATGACGTTGGCGCCGCTCAGCACCTGCTGGCGCGCGATCTCGACCGCGGCGGTCCAGTCCCCGGCCTTGACCGCCTTCGCGAACTTGGGCGAGCCGGTGAGGTTGGTGCGCTCACCGATGACGAGAAACGAGGAACCGCTCTGGGACATGATCGGACGGAGGAATCAGCGCGACTCCAGGACGGTGAGCGGCTCGAGTCCGCTCAGCCGCAGGGCGCGGGGAAGGGTGGGGACGGACCGCGGTGCGACCCCGCGCACGGCGGCGGCGATCGCGCGGATGTGGTCGGGCGTGGAACCGCAGCAGCCGCCGACCAGGTTCACGAGGCCGGCGCGCGCGAACTCGCCGAGCACCGCCGCCATCTCCTCCGGCGACTCATCGTAGCCGCCGAAGGCGTTCGGCAGTCCCGCGTTCGGGTAGCACGTCACCCGGCAATCCGCGATGCGCGACAGCGCCTCAAGGTACGGCCGCATCGCGCGGCCGCCGAGGGCGCAATTGATCCCGACGGAGAACGGGTTCGCGTGACGGATGCTGGTGTAGAAGGCCTCGGGAGTCTGGCCGGACAGCGTGCGGCCGGACGCATCCGTGATCGTGACGCTGATCATCACCGGCACACGCTGGCCGAGTTCCGCGAAGACCTCCTCGATCGCGAAGATCGCGGCCTTGGCGTTGAGCGTGTCAAAGATCGTCTCGACGAGCAGCGCATCCACGCCGCCCGTCAGCAGCGCGCGGACCTGCTCGGTGTAGGCGGCGACGACCTGGGCCCACGTCACGGCGCGGTACTCCGGGCGATTCACGTCCGGCGACATCGAAAGCGTGCGGTTGAGCGGACCGATCGCGCCGACGACGGCGCAAAGGCGGGCGGGCTGCGCGGCGGCGACGGCGTGAGCGGCCCGGCGCGCGCAGGCCACGGCGGCGAGGTTCAACTCAGTGACGACGGACTCGAGCCGGTAGTCCGCCTGAGCAATCGACGTGGAGCTGAACGTGTTGGTCTCGATCAAGTCCGCCCCGGCCTCGAGGTAGTGGCGGTGGATTTCCTCGATCACGTCCGGGCGCGTCAGGCAGAGCAGATCGTTGTTGCCCTTCAGATCGTGGCCATGATCGCGGAAGCGCTCGCCGCGGAAATCAGCCTCGCTCAGGCCATAGCCCTGGATCAGCGATCCCATCCCCCCGTCGAGCACGGCGATCCGGCCCTCAAACAGGGCGGCGAAGGCGTCAGGCGTCAGGAGACGGCGAAGCGGTGCAGACACCGGGAAAGCATGGGCGAGTTCCGGAACGGCCTGCAAGCCTCATATCATCGTATCTGAATGGGATGATATGATGAAAAAGCAGCGTCTTTGATCGTGTTAAGTACCTAAGAGCAACGACTAAGCGATGAACGCGGCGATCGAATCCGCCCGCGGCGAGTTCATGCTTGCACCTGGATGGGGGCTGTATTGGCTCCTCACGTTCGTGTTCTTTCCACCTTTCGGGAACAGGGGAAGGCCGTGAGAGCCGGCCACAGTTGCGCTGCGGTATCGCATCACAGACCCCCACCGCGTCGGCGAACGACGTGGGCAAAGCCAATCGACCCTGACCGGTCGGTGAAGGCGGGGGCGAGGAGGCGGAGGAGACCTGCCAGGGGCTCCTTCGCGGGAAATGCGGAGTCCGAATATCCATCCCGGAGGCCCTGCAGCCGCGCGTCCTGCGCGCGGCGGCATTCGTTCATCGCATCAATGACCCTCGGCCCCGCCACGGCGTCCCCGGACGCGACGGTGCGGCGGCTTGGAAATCGGCAACATGACCCTTGTTCTCCCCCCCTCGGCGGGTGGCGGCCGCTCCTGCGTCCGCGCGCTGCGCCGCGCCCGTCTCGCCGCCTTCGCGGTGATCGGAGGCTGCTCGCTGGCTGCGGCTGAAGGCGCGGCGGGTACACCTTCGTCGCTCGCGGCCGCCCCGGACCTCGATCCGTTCGTGATCACGGCGACCCGCACCCCGGTCCGTCCGGGTGAGTCGGGCAGCGTGGTGGATCATCTCTCGGCCGACGAATTGGCGCGCCGCCAGGTCTCCGGATTCGCCGGCGCGTTCGGCCTCCTCGGCCTCCCCGTCTCCGCGTCCGGGCAACCGGGGGCCAGCACGGCCATCTTCCTGCGCGGGGCGAATTCCAACCAGACCCTCTTCCTCGTCGATGGCCTCCGCTTCAACGACCCCAACACGGACTACGCCGTGTTCCTTGGCGGCGCGTGCGTGTCGGCCTGCGACAGCCTGGAGGTGGCGCACGGGCCGCAGAGCACCTTGTACGGCGGCGAGGCGGTCGGTGGCGTGGTGTCGCTGCGTTCGCAGCGCGGCGAGGGACCGGTCCGTCAGCGCGTCGCCGTCGAGGCGGGCTCCTTTGGCACGTGGCAGACCGCGTGGGCCGCCCAGGGTGCACCCGGACCGTGGGCCTTCAACGTCGCGCTCCAGGCGGGCCGGACGGACAACGACCGGGTGAATAATGCTTTCCGCAGCGGAAATCTCACCGCCCGCCTCGACCGCGTCGTTTCACCGCGGATGGCCGTCGGAGCGACCCTCCGCGGGTTTGAAGGCCGGTACGGTTCGCCGGGCACGCGGTTCACCAATGACCCGGACAACGCGGAGCGTGAGAGCAACTGGCTGGCCACGGCCTTCACTCACCTGCGTTGGGGCGATGCCGGCACCTCCCATCTCGTGCTGGGCGGGCAGTCGCGCCGCTTCGAGTCGGAGAATCCCAGTCTCGGCCGACCGACCCAGCTCACCGTGGTGACGAACCGGCGCGCCGTGCTCGACTGGCAGAACACCTACGCCGGGCTGGCCGACCACCGGGTGACGTTTGGCACGACGGCGGAGGCGAATCACACCGTGAACACCGGCTTTGGCGCAATCGACCGTTCACAGTCGCTGCTGGCGTTTTTCGTCCAGGACGAGTTCCAACCTCACGCGAGCGTGCATCTGACTGCCGGCGCGCGGCTCGACGACTTTGACACGTTTGGCCGGCATGCGACCGGCCGGGCGACGGCCGCGTGGGCCGCCGTTCCGAACCTGCTCAAGCTGCGGGCCTCGTGGGGCACGGCGTTCCGGTCGCCGAGCTTCCTCGACCTCTACGGGGTCAGCGCCTTCTACGTCGGCAACCGGGCGCTGCGCCCCGAGCGCGCCCGCGGCGGCGATGTCGGGGCCGATCTCTCGCTCGCCGGCAGCGCGGTCACGCTGGGAGTGACAGTCTTCGACAACCGCTTCGTCGACCTCATCGTCTCGGACTTCTCCCGGACTCCGAGCTCGGTCGCCAACGTCGGCCGGGCGGTGACGCGTGGGATCGAGCTGACGGGCCGTTGGCGCGGTCCGGCGGGCCTCGACTCCCGCCTCGCCTACACCTACCTGGAGGCCGGGAGTCGCAGCACCGGCCAGCGCCTCCTGCGGCGTCCGCGGCACAGCGCGACGGCGGACCTTCTCCGCGACTTCGGTGCCCGCCTTTCGCTGGGCGCGGGCCTGCGACTGGTGGCGGATCGACGGGATGTGCACGCGCGGACCTTCGCGACGGTGGACGGGGAGGACTTCAGCGTCGTGCGTCTCCATGCCCAGTGGCGGATTGCTCCCGGTTGGCGGATGCGCGGACGAATCGAGAACGCGCTCGATGAACGCTACGAGGAGATCCACGGCTTCCCGCAACTGCCTTGGGGTGCGTTCTTGGGAGTGGAGCGCGACTGGTGAGGCCGGCGTCTTGATTCCCGCGCCTGCCAGGGGTGGGGACGCCGCTCCGGGACTCCGGCACTGCGGCAGGGCGATCGTTGCGCCCGCTCGTGGCGGCGGCGCGAATGGCGTGAGGCGATCCGCCGCCCGTCCGCCCGCGGGTCAGTCGTTGAACGACTGGCGGCCCTGCTGCTGGACATACTCGGCGATGGCCGCGGCGAAGGCGTCGCCGAACTCCGCGCGCTTCTTTTCGCCCATGCCGGTGATGCCCTGCATCGCCGCCACGGAGGTCGGGTAGACGCGCGCCATCTGCCGAAGCGTCGTGTCCCCGAACACCACGTAGGCCGGGACCTGGCGCTCGTCGGCGAGGCGCTTGCGCAGCGCGCGCAGACGCTCGAAGAGAATCTCGTCGCACGCGATCTCGCCCGCGCGGCGCACGGACCGGCGGGCCTTCGGCAGTTCCATCGGCTTGGTCAGGGTGATCAGCCGGCGGGACCGCAGGGCCTCGATGCCCTCATTTGTCAGTTGGACCACGGGGTACTCCCCCTCGCTCAACGTGAGCAGGCCCAAGCGCAGCAACTCGCGGCCGATGGCGGTCCAGGCGGGTCGCGGCAGATCGCGGCCGATCCCGAAGGTGGAGAGTTGATCATGCTGCCACCGCCGGATCTTGTCCGTGTCGGCCCCGGTCAGGACTTCCGCGAGGTGATTCAGGCCGACTCCGAAGCCGCTGGCCTGCCGGATGCGGTAGACGCAGGACAGGAGCTTCTGGGCGACGAGGGTGCCGTCGTACGTCTCGCGCGGCTCGAGGCAGTTGTCGCAGGCGCCGCAGGCGTCGAGGGGGAACTCCTCGCCGAAGTACGCGAGGAGCTCGCGTCGGCGGCAGCCGGCGGACTCGGCGTAGTGGACGATCTGGCGGAGCTGAGTCCGGGCGACCTGCTGCTCGTGAGGGTCGGTGATTTCGTCGAGGAAGTGGGTCTGCTTGGCGATGTCGCCGGGACTGAAAAGGAGCAGGCAGTCGCCAGGCAACCCGTCGCGGCCGGCGCGGCCGGTCTCCTGGTAGTAGCCCTCGATGTTCTTCGGCAGGTCGTAGTGGACGACCCAGCGGACGTTGGGCTTGTTGATGCCCATGCCGAACGCGATGGTGGCGCAGACGATGCGGACCTCGTCGCGGAGGAAAAGCTCCTGGTTGCGCGCGCGTTCCTCAGGTTCGAGTCCGGCGTGGTAGGGGCGGGCGAGGTGTCCGCGGCCGGCCAGCGCCTCGGCGACGGTCTCGGTGGCGGCGCGGGAGGCGCAGTAGACGATGCCGCTCTCGCCGGAGCGCGTGCGGAGGAATTCCAGCAGCTGGCGCTGCGGCTGGTCCTTCGGCAGCACCCGGTAGGTCAGGTTGGGGCGGTTGAAGCTGGCGTCGAAGACGGCGGGGTCGCGCAGGCGCAGGTGTTCGATGATGGCGGCCCGCACCCGCTCCGTCGCGGTGGCGGTCAGGGCCATGAACGGCACGTCCGGCAGCAGGTCCCGGAGCTTGGAAAGCTGGCGGTACTCCGGCCGGAAGTCGTGCCCCCATTCCGACACACAGTGAGCCTCGTCGATCGCGAAGGCCGCCACGTTCCACGACCGGAGATTCTCCTGCCAGTTGTCGAGCATCAGCCGCTCGGGGGCGACGTACACGATGCGCCACTCGCCGCGGTGCAGGCCGGCCATGCGGGTCCGCGCCTCCGCCGACGTCAGGGACGAGTTCAGGAAGGTCGCCGCCACGCCGCTGGCCTGCAGTTGGTCGACTTGGTCCTTCATCAGCGCGATCAGCGGTGAGACCACGACCGTGAGCCCCGGTCGAACCAGGGCGGGCAACTGGAAGCAGAGGGACTTGCCCCCGCCGGTCGGAAGGAGGGCGAAGACGTCGCGGCCGTCGAGATGGGCCTCGATGATCTCCCGTTGCAACGGCCGGAAACGGTCGTAGCCGAAGGTGGTGTTCAGGGAGATCAGCAGGGAATCGGTCACGAGGGGGGCTCCCGATCAGGGGGAAAACCGGCGCGCCGTTGAGCCTCCAGTCGCCGGAAAAGGGGCGGCGGGCCTGCCCTGCGTCGGATTCCGCCTGATGAGAGGGGCGTGTCGAGCGTGTACCTAGGCTGTCCCCTGTGGGCGCATGCGCCTTGGCGGGGGGCGTTCTTCACCCGGGGGGCGCGGCGGGAGGAGTTCCTGCCGCAGTACGCGTCCGTCTTTCCGACCGCTGAGGGTAATGCGACGTTCTATGGGCTGCCGACCGAGACCACGGTGGAGCGATGGGCCGCGGAGGCGCCGGAGGGGTTCCGTTTCTGCTTCAAGTTCCCGCGCACGATCAGCCACGAGCGCCAGCTTGAGGGGGCCGGCGAGGACACGGCGCAGTTCCTTGCGCGGGTCGCCCCGCTGGGCGGCCGTCTGGGGCCGTTTTTCCTGCAACTGCACGAACGATTCGGCGTGGAGCGCATCCGCACGCTGGAGCGGTACCTCGACTCGCTTCCGGCGGGCTGCCGCTGCGCCGTGGAGGTGCGGGCCCCGGAATTCTTCGCCGGCGGGCCGACGGAGCGGCGGCTCGACGATCTGCTCACGTCCCGCCGGGTGGACCGGGTGCTCTTCGACACCGCCGGTCTCTTCGCCGTGAAGGCGCAGGATGAAGCGACGCGTGATGCCCAGCGCAAGAAGCCGCGCGTGCCCCGACGCGAGACCACGACCGCGCTGGCGCCGTTCGTGCGGTTCGTGGGCGACCCGGTCATCGAGGCGAACGATGCGGCCCTCCAGCGCTGGGCGAAGGTCGCGCGCCGCTGGTGCGACGAGGGCCGGACGCCGTTCATCTTCCTGCATCACCCCGACGACTTGCACGCGCCGGCGCTGGCGCGCCGCTTCCAGCACTGGCTGTACGTCGAGGATCCCACTCGCTTCGCTCCGCCGCCGCGCTGGCCGGCGGAGGGAGAATCGGAGCCCGAGCGCCAGCTCAGCCTTTTTTAAGCCGCAACCCTGCGGTCGACTCCAGCGCCGCTGAACCTCGCCTCGGCAACCGCCCCGCCTCGGCCGCCGCCCCGGCCTCGGTTATGGCTCCGGCTCCGGCTACGGTTGCGGCTGAGGGTCGAGCGTCGGGGGAATGGCGAACCATGCCGACGCGAGAACTAGGGTCGGGTCACGGCGGGCGCCGCTTCGAGCGAGACGCCCTTCAGGGGGTGCAGGTCGAGGAGGTTGCCGTGCCAGCCGTTGATCCCGGGGCGGCGCAGGTTGTTGCGCACGTAGTAGTAAATCGGGGCGATGGGGAGCTCTTCGGCGAGGATTTCCTCGCAGCGCTGGAACATCGCGTAACGTTCCGCCGCGCCCGCGGACCCGCGGGCGGCGAGGACGAGGCGGTCGTACTCGGCGTTCTTCCAGCCGGTCTGGTTGTTGCCGCTGTCGCCGGCCATGATGTCGATGAAGGTGCTCGGATCGAGGTAGTCGCCGACCCACGCGAAGCGTCCCGCGGCGTAGTCGAGCCGCCGCATCGTATCCACATACACCTTTGCCTCCTGGTTGAAGAGGCGGGCGTCGATCCCGAGCTCGGTGCGCCACATCTGCTGGATCGCCTCCGCGATCTGGCGATGGCCTTCGTTGGTGTTGAAGAGGATTTCGAAGGACGGAAATCCCCGGCCGCCCGGGAATCCAGCCTCGGCGAGGAGGCGGCGGGCCTGCTCGGGGTCATGCGGCACGCGGCTCCGGGCGGTGAAGCCCGCCGTGGCGGGCGGGGTCAGGCTCTGCGCGGGCTGCTGACCGCCCTTGGCGACGCGTTCGACGATGCGCTGCCGGTCGATCGCGTAGGTCAGAGCCCGGCGCACGCGCACGTCGTTGAACGGGGCGCGCGTGGTGTTGAACCGATAGAAGTACGTCGCGAGGTTCGTCTCCTGGTGGAGCAGGGGGGCGAGGGCGGGGTCATTCTTGTAGACCGCGATCTTCTCGATCGGAATCGAGGCGGTGACGTGCAACTGGCCCGACCGGAACATCCGTTCCTCGGCGTCGGTGCTGTCGATCGGATAGAAGACGACGTCGTTCAGCCACACGGTGGCGTGGTCCCAGTACGTCGGGGAGCGACGGACGCGGATCAGCTTGTTCGGTATCCACTCCTCGAGGACGAAGGCGCCGTTGCCGACGTAGTTGCCCGGTTTCGTCCACGCGGAGCCGCGGGTCGTTTCTCCCCCGAAACGGGTGACCGTGGCGGGATGGAGGGGGTACCACGCCGCGTGGCAGACCAGCTTGTCGAGGTAAGCCACCGGCTGCGCCAGCCGGAGCACGAGGGTGTGGTCGTCGCGGGCCTCCACGCCCACGGCGGTGAAGTCCTTTTCCTTGCCGGAATAGTAGGCCTCCGCGTTGCGGAGGACGAAGAGCATCGAGGCGTACTCGGCACCGATTCCCGGATTCAGCATCCGGCGGTAGGCCCAGGCAAAGTCCTTCGCCGTCACGGGATCGCCATTCGACCACCGGGCATCGCGCCGGAGGTGGAAGGTCCACGTGAGCTGGTCCGCGGAGGTCTCCCAGCGTTCGGCGGTCGCGGGGACCGGCTCGCAGGTCTTCGGGTCGTACTGCGCCAGACCCTCCATCAACGCCATGATGACGTTGAAGGTCTGCTGGCTGTCGGCGATCTGCGGGTCGAGATCGTTCGGCTCCGAGAGATTGCCCAGCAGCAACGTGCGCGAAGCGACCGCGGCCTCAACGGCGCTCTCGCGGGGACGACACCCGGTGAGCACCAGCGCCGCTGCGGCGGCGAGGACGAGGAGCGGATGCCGGAGGAGGCGGAGCGGAGCGGCGGCGACGGGCGCGAAACCGGTCATGAGCGGGTGAGCGGGGCGAGGGTGATGGGACATCGTCGGTCGAAGCGGGAAAAGCGAAACGCCAGGCCGTTGGCCTGGCGTTCGCACGAAAAAGGACGCCCGGCGGGCGGGATCACTTGGTCGGCTGCGCGGCGCCGATCTCCTTCAAGCGCTGGTCGATGGCGTTCATGCGCCGCACGAGATCCTCCTCGATCTGCTTGCGCTCCGCGCTGTTGACGATGCTGAGCTTGGAGACGTCGCGAACGACGTTGGCCGGCAGCGTAAGCAGGCGCGTGAGCACGCCCTGATCTTTGAACGAAGAAAGGTAAAGCGCCGTGACCTCCTGCGAGAGCGCGAGCGACTCGCGCGCAATCGACTGCGTGGCGGCGAGGTTGTTGTTCAGCTGCTGGTTCTTCGCCAACTCCGTGGTCAGCACGACGCCGATCTGGTCCGAAATCTTCTGACTGTATCCATTGATTGATTCGCGCGTGAGGTTCTGGTCGGCCGCCATCTGCGCAAGGATCGGCTGGATCCGCTGCGAGAGACGGTCGCCCACCTTGTTGACCTGCTCGGTCTGCTGCCGCTCGGCGTCCTCCGGCGTGGTCGGCAGCGGCGTGAAGGGCTGGATCTTCGCCGCGATGGCCTGTGCGAGTTGGTTGACGCGCTCTTGGTTGAGCCGGTTGACCTCGTCGTCGGTCATGAAGACCTCGGCCGAGCGCTTCGCGATCGCGTCCTTGAGCAGCGTGTTCACCGACTCGATCTGCCGGCGATTCTCCTCGGCTGCGGCCTTGATCTCGGCGTTGGTCTGATCCCGCAGGCGCGCGAGCTCCGCCTGCTGCGAGGCGGCCGTCTCCGCGAGCGTGCGCGTGTGCATCCAGTAGGCGATGCCCCCGATGATGACCACGGTGAGAATGACGGCTGGAAGTTGGTCGGCCAGCTTCGTCCACAGGGACGGACCAGAGGGTTGAGTTTCCAGCGGGTCAGACGGGAGCGAGGGATTGGTGGGCGAGCTCATAGGTGAGGGGAGGATGAAGCGGCAATTGAGGCTTGGACAGTGAAATGCATTGTTTTTCCGTCGAGTGCGAGCACCGTGCGGCGATGAGCTTGAACCCGAGCGAGGAACGCTTGAAAGCCTACGTCGAAGGTCACCGTGATGAACGACAGCACTGGCGGGAAAAAGTTCGGCACGTGAGCGCCAAGTCCGCTGATTTGCATGAGGTTGCACAGGTGCTGGAGCGGGATCTCCGGAGCTACCTGCGGGAGCGCGCCTCGGTGGTCCCGGCGCTGCGGGCCGGCTCGACGGCCGACGCCGTAGCCCGTTTGAGCCTTCGGAATCTGGCCGAGTACTGGCTCCGCGTCTGGAGCGAACCGCGACGGAAGCCTCCCGGTGCCGACCGTACTTCCCCTGCCTTCCCGCCGCAGGCGTGAGCGGCCTCAAGGGCACGCCGGGAGCGTCGAGTCCCTGAAATACCCAATTCGATGCCCGGGCGCTTGACCGAGGCGGACTTGAAGGTCTTGATTGAGTTTAAATTATTAGTTGATAGGTATTTGTGTTTCTTTTGGTCCCATCATCAACTAATTTTGAGCCAATTGGGGACGAGGGGCGTCTTTCTCGGTGGTTCTGGTTTGGTCTCTTCCGCTGTGCGGAAGATTTGGGGTTAGCTAGAAAGTGATGGGCGGATCGCCTAGGGGTAGGCGATCCGCCCTTTCTCTTTGGCAGGTCCGGGCTTCCGGGACCGTGCAACAATCGTGCGCGCCGCAAGTCGGTGATCGACAAGTGGCATCGGTCGTGCTGGATATTCACACGTTATCCACACGCGATGGCACACCTGAGCGGGCCTTCGGCCCAAATCTCCCAGCTCAAGGTTTCGACGAAGGTGAAGACCTTCGTCCTCGACACGAACGTCCTGCTGCACGACCCGCAGTCGATCTTCAAGTTCGAGGACAACAACCTCGCGATTCCCGTCGAGGTGTTGGAGGAACTCGACGCGATCAAGGGCGAACAGTCCACGGAGCGTGGGCGCAACGCGCGGCGCGTGCACCGGATCCTGCAGGAGTTGCTGCCGGATTCGCGCGCGATGCTGGAGGGTGTGCGTCTTCCGACGGGCGGCACGCTATCCGTCATCATCAACCGCTACCTGCTCGAGAACCGGCAGGACACGCCCGCGATGCTGCGGTTGCGCGCGGTGCTGCCGGATCTTTCCAAGAAGGACAATCGCATCATCGCCTGCGCGCTCTTCGTGCAGGAGCAGTACCCGCCGCCGACGATTCTCGTGACCAAGGACGTCAACGTCCAACTCAAGGCGCGCGCGGTCGGCCTCGAGTCCGAGGACTATCTCAACGACAAGGTGCCGGCGGCCGAGGACGAGCAGTCCTACACGGAGGTGCCGCTCACGGTCTATGAGTTGCAGCGTTTCTGCTCGGAGGGGGAATTCGACATCGGCGCCGAGGCGGCGCGCAGCCTCTACTTGAACGAGTACGTGCTGCTGCGCTCGGAGCAGGACAAGACGATGCCGGCGCGGTATTGCGGCGACGGCCTGGTCCGGCGCCTCAAGATCCCGGAGTACGTGAAGGCGCCGGGCGGCATCCCGATCCGCGCGCGCAACCTGGAGCAGCAGTTCTTCATGGATGCGCTGCTCGACGACTCCGTGACGCTCATCACCTGCTTCGGCAAGGCGGGCACGGGCAAGACGCTGCTCTCCACCGCCTGCGCGCTGCAGCAGATCTGCGACGAAAGCGGGCGTTACGACGGGCTGTCGATCTCGCGGCCGGTCATCGCGCTGGGCAAGGACCTCGGTTTCCTGCCGGGCTCGCTCGAGGAAAAAATGAAGCCGTGGCTGCAGCCCTACCACGACGCACTGGAGGTGCTGATCCCGTCGAAGCCGCAGAAGGATCCGCAGTTCGCAGCCAAGAAGGTTTCCAGCAAGAAGGCGCGCAAACGGGACTCGTTGATGGCGATGATGTCCTCGCCGCAGCCGACCCACGCTTCGCAGTCCTTTCCCCCGGGCGCCCCGCCGGTCAAGCCCTACGAGCGCTTGCTGCGCTCCGGCCTCGTCGAGATCGAGGCGCTGGCGTTCATCCGCGGGCGTTCGATCGCGCGGCGTTTCTTCATCCTCGACGAGGCGCAGCAGCTCACGCCCCACGAGGTCAAGACCGTCATCACGCGCATCAGCGAGGGATCAAAAATCGTCCTGATCGGGGATCCCGCCCAGATCGACAATCCCTACGTGGATGCCCGCAGCAACGGACTCGTCTACGCCCACAATCGCATGAAGGGTCAGTCGCTGCACGCGCACGTGAAGCTGACCAAGGGTGAGCGTTCGAAGCTCGCCGAGCTGGCGGCGGATCTGCTCTAGCCGCGGCGGGCGAGGGCTCATTGCTCCGCTTCGCGGGCAAGGAGCCAGAGGAGGTCGCCGAGGCGGTTCACGTACTGGCGGAGCAGGGGGCGCACCGATTTGCCCGCCGTCGGAAGGGAGCCGAGGCGGCGTTCCGCCCGGCGCGCGGTCGTGCGGGCGACGTCGAGCGCGGCCGCCGCCGGGTTGGCGCCGGGCGTGGCCCAGCCGCCGAGTGGGATGTTCCGTGCCTCGAGCGCGGCCAGCGCTTCGTCGAGGCGCGCAAGATCCTCCTCGCCGAGGCGGCGAAACGTCGAGGCCGCATGGCGCTCCGTGTCGGCCTCCGCGCACGCCACTTCGCCCATCAGCGCCACGAGGTCGTGCTGAATCCGCTCCAACGCGGCGCGCCGCACCGGGTCGGGACTCGCGGCCTTGGCTGCGCCGATCGCGGCATTCAACTCGTCGAACGCGCCAACCGCCTCGATCTGGGGATGGTCCTTCGGCACGCGCTGCCCGTAGAGCAGGCTGGTCGTGCCGTCGTCCCCGTGGCGCGTCGCGATCGAACTCACGGTCAGGCGAGGCGGCGCGCCGCCATCTGCGCGCGCAGGCACAATTCCGCCGCCTTGAAGGTGTGGGCCTGCGTCATCGCCTTCTCCGTGCGGTTCAGGCAGTCGAGGATCAGTTCCCCGAAATAGCGGAACCCGACCTTGCCGGCGACGTTCAGGTGGTGCTCGCCGGCGTCATCGACGAGGTAAACCTGATCGCCCTGACGCTCCCGGCCGACGTCAACGTACTTGCGGAGTTCAACGTAGCCCTTCGTGCCGAGGATGAGGGTGCGTCCGTCCCCCCACGTGCTGAGGCCGGCGGGCGTGAACCAATCCACCCGGATGTAGTTCGAGGTGCCGTTGTTGCCGACGAGCGAGGCCTCGCCGAAATCCTCCAATTCCGGGGTGTCCGGATTATGGTAGTTCGCCACGGTCGCCTGGGTGACCGTGGCATCCGTCGCGCCGGAGAAGGTCAAGTACTGCTCGAACTGGTGGCTGCCGATGTCGCAGAGGATGCCGCCGTACTTCGCCTTCTCGTAGAACCAAGCCGGGCGATTGCCCTTCGGGCCGATGCGGTGCGGACCAAGCCCGAGGACTTGGATGACCCGGCCGATCGCGCCGGAGCTGACGAGGTCCGTCGCGTACATCGCGCTTTCGACGTGGAGGCGCTCGCTGTAGTACACGGCGTACTTGCGTCCCGTGCGGGCCACGACGGCCTTCGCCTGATCGAGTTGATCGAGTGAGGTGAAGGGGGTCTTGTCGGTGAAGTAGTCCTTGCCCGACTCCATGACCCGGCAGCCGAGCGGGCCGCGATCGCAGGGTACGGCGGCGGCCGTGACGAGGCGCACGGCCGGGTCGTCGAGGATTTCCGGCAGGGAGCGCGCTGCCTCGGCCTGCGGGTAGCGCTTGCGGAACGCCTCGACCTTCGCGGGATCCGGGTCGTAGACCCACTTCAGCGTCGCACCGGCCTCGAGCAGGCCATTCGTCTGGCCATAGATGTGGCCGTGGTCGAGATGGGCGGCGGCGAAGACAAAGTCGCCGGCCTGCACCACCGGGCTGGGTTTGCCCTGGGGGGCGTAGTTCATGCCGTCCGCTTTCTGGGTCATGGGAAAGTGCCGGGGTTTGGGCGGGCGGGGCCTCAGGCCACCCCGGTCCCGCTGTCGCGGGTGCGCTGCGCAAGGTCGCGCACGGCCGTCTCGAGGCCGGCGCGAACCTTCTTCTCCATCCGGTCGATGAAGAGGGTGCCGTTCAGGTGATCGACCTCGTGCTGCACGCAGCGGGCGAGGAGCCCGGAGCACCGGAGTTCGTGGGCCGTGCCGTGCACATCCTGGAAGCGGACGAGGATCTGGGTGGGCCGGATCACGTCGCCGCGGATTTCCGGGAAGGAGAGGCAACCTTCGTTGTAAGGCTCACGCGGGGAGGGCAGGGCCAAGACCTCCGGGTTGATCAGCGCCATCGGCATGATCAACTCAAGCGGGGTGGAAGCCCCGTCGAGCGTCCAGGCGAAGTCACGGTCCGTCCCGCGCAGGTCCATCACGCAGACCTGAAGATCGAGGCCGACCTGCTGGGCGGCCAAGCCGATGCCTTCGGCCGCGTGCATGGTCTCGACCATGGCGTTCACCAACTCGGCCAGCGCCGCGTCGAAGCCGACAACCCGGCGACCCTTCCAGCGCAAAATTGGGCTGTTGTAGTGAACAATTGGGAGTGGCATCGGTCGATGGAGGAGTCACCTTGCTTCAGGTTGCGCCGCCCGCAAACCAATTGTTGCTCCCGATGGACCGCTCCCGCCCCGGCTTGAATCCGACGCATCAAGCGCTGGCCCTGCTGCTTGCGGGGGCGGCGCTGCTCGCGCTGGCTGCCCTCCTGCCGGTGAACGTGGGCGCGCTTCCGCGGACTCTGCTCGCCGCCGCGGGCGCCGGGACGCCGTCGCTCACCGAGCGGGCGGAGGACCTGTTGGAGCGCGAGAAACTGGGTCCGGCGGCGCTACTCCTCTCGACGGCGCAGGCGCTCGCGGTGCCGCAGGCCGGACAACTGGCCGAGGCGGTCGCCGCCACGGCGGCGCGCACGCCGGCGCACGTGCCGTGGGGCGGATGGGATCCGATGCTTGAGCCGCTGTTGCCGGTGGTGGCGCTGTCGGATCCGGCGCGGAGCGCCCCCGTGTTCACCGTCATGCTCCCGGAGCGGGCCCGTCGGGCCGTCCGCACCTACCTCGCCAATTCGCGCTCGGCGGGGGTGCAGGCGCTGCTGCGCACCGCCGACGTCACCCTGACTGCTTCATTCACCCCGGCGCGGGACGCCGGTGGGCAGCCCCTCGATGCGATCATCCTGATGACCGCGCTTCTCTATCAGGGCGAGCACCTCTCGCCGGCGCTGCAGCGGCAGCTGCGCGGTCTGGCGGAGCGCGGCGTGGCGCGGAACGACCTCGGCGATCTTGAGGCGGCCTTCCTCGACCTGGTGTCGCTGGGTTCCCGGCTCGATTGGATTTCGCTGACCGAACTGCTGCGGCGCACGAGCGGTCTGGGCACCTTGCGCGAGTACGCGCACCTCGCGCGGGTGGCGCCGGATGAGTTCGCGGTCATCTACAGCGCGGCGTTGCTCTCGGGCTCGGCGGACTACGTCGCGGCCTATCTCCTGACCTTCGGTCGCTCTGGACTCGACGACGTGGGACTCGCCCTGCGCCTGGGGCAGGGCGCGCTCGACGTCTTGGTCGAACGGCAGGTGCCGGTGAACCGATCCCGTGACTCCGGCTTCGGCTGGGGGGCGGAGTTTGCCCTGCTCCATCCAGCGACCGCCGTCGCCTTCCGCTGGCTCGGTTTCTTCCTTGCCGCCTTCCTCCTCCTCCGCGGTGCCGCGGGTCTGGTTTTTCGGTCCGGGACCCTCGCGTCCGGCCATGGCCTGACGACGGCGGTGCTGGCGCTGCTGAGCGGGGTGGTGCTGATCCTCGCGACCGAGCCGTTTCTCCTCGCCGCCGCGCCCCCTTCGGAGTTCGCGCTGCGCGTGTTGATGCCGGTGCTCGGCTCGATCTCTGACCCCGCGTCCCTCACCCCGACCCCGCCCACTTTCGCCATGGACACCTCAACCCTGCTCTCGATCGGCCTGTTCGCGCTCCTGCAACTAGGCTGGTTTTTCCTCTGCCTGCGGAAGATCGCCGAAATCTCGCGCTCCGGACTGGCGCCGCTCGTGCAGCTGCGCCTGATGGAGAACGAGGAGAACCTGTTCGACGGCGGCCTGTACCTCGGCATCGCCGGCACGGCCGCCGCCTTGGTTCTCCAGGTCCTCGGCGTCATCCAGCCGAACCTGCTCGCGGCCTATTCCTCGAACCTGTTCGGCATCGTCTGCGTGGCGCTGATCAAGATCCGCCATGTCCGTCCGTTCAAGCGGCAGCTCATTCTCGCTGGCCAGGACGCCGAACGGGCGCCGGCGTCCTGAGGGCCGTCCCCTCACTCACCTCCGGGTGGTCATGCCATGAACCGCACCCTTCTCCTCATTCTCTGCGACTTCCTCCTGCTCAACCTGCTGGCGCTCACGCGCTGGGAGCAGGCCCAGCCGCCCGCGCCCGCTCCGGTCGCCGCCCCGGCCGCGAGCGCGGGGGCGGGAGCGGCCTCGCGCGAAACCGACCTGCTGGCGGCGATGAAGGCGTCCCTGGCCGACGAGCGCGCGTCCCGCGAGCAACTCGCCCGCACCCTGACCTCCGCGGAGGAGCAGGTCCGCGCGCGCGAAGCGAGCCTGAGCCAGGTCGAAGCGGAGCGGTCGCGCCTCGGCACCGACTTGGAGGCAACCCGTCGATCCGCCGAGGAGGTCGCCCGCCGCGCCGCCGCCGCGGCCGAGGAGGCGGCCGTTTCCAAGGATCGGCTCGCCGCCGTGCAGCGCGAACTCGACGAGAAGCGCCGCGAGGCGGAGGAGCAGCAGCGCCGGGTTGCCGGCCTTGAGCGCGATCAGGCGCAGGCGCGCGAGCGCATTGAGGGTCTCTCCGTCGCGGTGCGGGTCGCCGAGCAGGAGAAACAATTGCTGCGCGAAACATCCGAGACGCTGCGCTCGCAGGTCGCCGCCGAGCGCGAGGAGCGCCTCAAGGTTCAGCAGGCCACCAGCGAGCTCGCCCAGGGCGTGGGCCAGCTCGCGGAGAAATCCACCGAGCTCAGCCGCGAGATCCGCGAAAACCGCCCGGTCAACGCGAACACGCTGTTCAACGAATTCCTCGCGAACCGCGTGCAGACGCAGTTCACCGCGTTCCGGCGGACGTTCCTCGGGCCGGTCACCCGCACGCTCGATTCCCGCACGCTGCTCGTCACGGATGGTCAGGCCACCTACGCGGTCCTCCACATCGACGACACGCCGCTCGCCCTGCGCGAGTCAGCCGTCGACTGGGAGCGGCTCACCGCCGAGTTCAGCCGCGCCGACCGCCGTCTGGGTGCCACGCAGCTGGGCTTCCTTTCCCTCGATCCGCGGATCGTCGTGCTGCCGGTCACGCCGGAGCAGGTGCAGGCGCTGGGCGCGAAGGTCTACCGGACCGCCGTCGATCCGTTCCGTTTCCCCGAGGCGGTCCTCATCGCCAACGGGGGCGCCGGCTACGGCGAGGTGCCGTTCAAGCTGGACCCCGGCAGCACGCATCATGTGCGGATGGACAACCGCCTCGTGCGCCGGGTGCTCGGGGAGTTCACGCCGTCCCGCGGCGACCTCGTGCTGGGCAAGAGCGGCGAATTGCTCGGGATCATGGTCAACGCCGACTACTGCGTCGTGCTGGACTCGTTCGCCCTGTCCCAAACCATCGCTCTCGGAACCATCGCGGCGGACCAACCGACGGGTCCGAAGCTCGAGGACCTGAACCGTCGCTGGCGCGGGCTGCCGTTGCGCCTGCAGTAGGAGCGTGACGGTGACTTGGCATCCGCCCGGGTTCTGCTTTGCTGCCCGCATGTCTCCTCTCCGTGTCTGGGTGCGGCGTGTCGTGGTCTGGGTCGCGTGCGGCGCGGCCGTTCTCTCTGGATCCTTCAGCGGGCTGACCGCGGCCCCGGCGGCGGCACCGACCGCGGCGGGAGTTTCCGCGGGGGCGGGCATCGCACCTGGGGTAAGTCCGGCGGCTTCCAGCGGCACGCGTGACCGGGTGCCGTGGCGCGCGACAGTCGGGATTGAGCGCGGTGCCGGGACGGTGGCGGTCACGCTCGATGGGCGGCTGTTCACGACCTATTTTTTCGGCGACGCTGCTCCTAAGACCTACTTCCATCCGATCCTCGCCGTCGACGGTACGCAACTCAGCCGCAGCTATCCGATGGCCGATGTCCCGGGCGAGGCACGAGATCACCCGCATCACCGCGGACTCTGGTTCGCCCATGGTTCGGTGAACGGCGTCGACTTCTGGGCGGAGAAGGCCGGAACGACCGGGCGCATCGTTTCGACGGGCCAGCCGACGGCCCGGGTTGACCCCGGCAGCGACGAGGCGGCGGGGGTGGCGGTGATCGAGGACCGCCGCCGCTGGCTCGCGCCCGACGGGAGGCAGGTGTGCACCGATCGGCTTTCCGTGCGCATCACCCCGTTGCCCAACGGCAGCCAGTGGGACGTCACGATCACGCTGGAGGCCCTGGCGGATGCGCCGCTGGTGCTGGGCGACACGAAGGAGGGAACGTTTGCGTTGCGGCTCGCCCGTTGGATGACGTTGCCGCACCGGGCCCAGGGCCGCGACGAACCGGGGGTCGGTCAGATGGTGAACAGCACCGGTGCCTCCGGCGCCGGGATCTGGGGCCAGCGTGCGGAGTGGGTCGACTACTTTGCCCCGCGCGAGGGCATCATTCACGGGGTCGCGTTCTTCGACGCGCCCACGAATCCGCGGCACCCGACGTGGTGGCACGTGCGCGACTACGGACTCTTCGCCGCCAATCCGTTCGGGCGGCATGATTTCGAGGGACTCAAGGACCAGCCGCGCATCGGCGACCTCACGGTCCCGGCCGGGCAGAGCATCACGTTCCGCTACGGCGTCTATATCCATCTCGGCGATACCGCCGCCGGCGAGGTGGCGTGGTTGTACCGTCAGTTTGCCGGACGCGGCCAGCCCTAGCGTGCTGCGCCGAACCAGCGGCGCCAGCCGCGGGGCACGCGGGAGATCATGCCGAAGTGTCCGGCGAAGGGGCGGGGAAGCTCGAGCCGGTAGCGCCCCGGGTGCTCCGCGATGAATTCATCGACCGCCGTCTTTGCGCCCGTGGAGAAGAAGTCGTAGTCGTCGACGACGATCCGCCCGCCCTCCGCGAGGTGGGTGTCGAGGTATTCGAGCGCGTGCTTGATCGGGGCGTAGAAGTCGAAGTCGATGTACGCGAAGCTCACCGCGGCCGGCCCGCGGCCGGGGCGCAGCGTCTCCTCCACGAGTCCGGGCTCCAGGCGCACGCGGGATTCCGGAAAACCGATCGCGGCGAGGCGGGTCTGGACCTCCGCGGGCTCGCAGCGCATTTCGCCCTCATAGCGTTCGATGGAGCCGAGTCCGAAGATGTCGTCCTTCAACTGGTCTTTCGGCGAGGGGCGGGGGAGGCCGGCGAAGGTGTCGTAGAGCCAGAGGGTCTTCGGGGTCGCGCGGATTTCGTTGGCGATGAGCGCGGAGGTCGCGCCCTGGGCCACCCCAAACTCGACCACATCGCCGGGTTGATCGAGGCTGGCGTGCAGTTGGTCCAGCAGGTACAGGGCTTCGCTGATGCCAGTGCCGAGGAGCCGGGCGAGCAGGGCGGTGCGGCCTTCGCAGGCCGGCAGGCGGGGGAAGAGCCGGTCGCGGAGCGCGTCGTGGAACTCCCGCACGAGTTCCGGGTACTTGATCTGCGTGTTGGGCTCGAGCGGAGTCATGGAGCGGCGGCGGAGGAAGAGCCTGAGACGGAGGGCACCCCCGCGGCAAGGCGCTCCGCGGCGTGCCGCGGCCAGAGTCCCGCGACCGTGCCGCCGGCCGGGGCGATGTCGCGGTGGTAGCGGTGGACGATGTCGTTGAAGGAGCGCGGGCTGACAAGCTGCATGAACCAGCGGTTCAGCCGCGCCAGCACTGCGGCGCGCCACTCGCGGGCGTCGCGCGACGAGTCCTCCGTCGCACCCCACGGCGCGGCGTTGATCGTCTTGATCACATACTCGAGTGAATAGATCCAGACGCAGCGACGCGCGACCACGAGCGGTCCGGGCGGGGGCGTCGAGGCGAGCACCGACATGATCTCCCACCAGCGGCGCAGGCCGCCGGAGTTGGTCTTGGTCTGCGCGTGGTCCCGGTTCGCCGCGAGAAAGTGTGGCAGACGACGCCCGCGCAGGCCGGCCGCGAAGAAACGGGTCAGCCACTGGTAGTCGAGGAACCAGCGGAGGTCCGCCCGCAGCGGACCCACGCGTTCCAGCACGCCGCGGCGGAGGAAGAGGGTGGGCTGGCAGATGTAGTCGTGCGAGAAGTAGAAACGGTCGCGACTGCACTCCTCGGTGAAGAGGTTCGGGGTGAGAATGCGGCCCTCCTGGTCGATTTCGAGGGCGTCGCCGTAAACGAAGTCAAGGGTGGGATCGGCGGCGAACGCCGCGTCGACGCGGGCGAAGGCCCCGGGGAGATAGGTGTCGTCGGAGTTCAGCCACGCGACGATTTCGCCGCCGGCGAGGGCGAAGCCTTGGTTGATCGCGTCGGCCTGGCCCTTGTCCTTGCGGCGGATCCAGCGGATGCGGTCGCCGTAGCCCGCGAGGAGGGTCGGAGTCTCGTCCGTCGACACCGAGTCCATCACCGTCACTTCAAGCGAGTCGGCCTCCTGGTCAAAGATGCTGCGCAGGGCCACGTCGATCCACCGTCCGTGGTTGTACGTGGGCATGACGATCGAGAAGCGCGGCCGGGTCATGGGGAAAGGGTTTCGCAGTCCGCCGGGACTTGCGAGCGTTGACGGAGGAGGGCCGCCGCCGCCGCCCGCTCGTGCGGGGTGAGCGTGTCGCGGGGCCGGAGCGAACGGGGGAGGCGGACGCGTTCGTTCCACCACGCGCGGGCGGGGTTGTAGCGGTTGCGCGCGGCGGTGAAGGCGCGGAGGTGGCCGTCGACGAGGCGGGGGACGTTGAAGGCCGGCGCGCGCTGGAGGCCGGCGGCGATGAGGCGGCGGCGCAGCGCGTCGTCCGCGTCGATTCGCCGCACCGCCCGCGCGATCGCGCCGGGATCATCCGCCGGGAAGTAGAGCGCCGCCCGGCCCGCGACGTCGGGCTGGCTGGTGTTGGCGCCGCAGGCAATGGGGCAGCCGCAGGTCATCGCCTCGAGCAGCGGGATTCCGAAGCCTTCGAAGAGCGAGGGAAAGACGAGGGCGCGGGCGTTCCGGAAGAGCCAGCTGATCTCGCTCCGCGCGATTTTCCCGAGGTGGTGCACACGCCCCCCCAGGCCGAGCCGGGCGACGAGACCGTCCCAGGCCTCCTCCCGTCCGAGGCGGCTGCCGGTGCAGACGAGTTCCACCGGCGCGCTCCGCAGCGCCTCGTGGGCGAAGGCTTCGAGGAGGCGTTCGTGGTTCTTGTGCCGCCAGAAGTTGGCCGGGTAGAAGACGAAGCGGCGCTCCACCCCGAGCCCGGCCGGGAGGTTCGCGGGGCGCACGGGCGCGGGGAACTCGTCGGCGACGTGGGGGACGACGTGGCAGTGGCGGCGGGCCACTCCGGCGAGGTCCGTGACCATCGCGCGGGTGAAGTCCGAGATCGTGATCACCGCATCGGCCATCCGAAGCGACCAGTCGTAATGGAAGAAACGCTCCGCGAGTTCCTTTTCCGTGAAGAACTCCGGGTAGAAGCGCTCCTGCATGTCGTGGAACGTGAGCACGGAGGGCTTGCGCACCGGGCGCGGCCAGAGCGTTCCGAAGGGGCAGAAGTACACGTCGATCGCCGCGAAGTGGTCCAGTGCCTCCTCCTGCGTCCGGAGACGAATTTCGTGACGGCGCGCCTCGGGCGGCAGCGTCGCGAGCAGGGGCTCGTTGTGATCGAAGCTGAAGAGGACCAGCGGATGCTCCGGCGCGAGGGTGGGCCAGTGCCGGAGCAGGGTGAGCGCGTAATTGGTCACGCCGCCGTTGTCCGGGGCGAGGAGATTGAGTCCGATGCCGATCCTCATGGTCGCAGGCCGGGGGGCGCTCAGTCGGCCCCGAGGAAGCGCGCGTGCGCCCGACGGAGGCGGCGCTGGAGGGGACGCCAGCCGCCCGGGAGGCGGCGCAGCACCGCCGCCGCGGTGACGTAGGTGTGATGGGGTGCGGTCTCCCGGTGCCACGCGAGGAAGGGTCCGATGTCCTCGGCGTTCCACGTCGGGGCGTGCAGGGGCTCGAGATCGGGGTGCTGCAGCAGCAGCGCGTCGAAGCCGCGACGGTCGAGCGCCGTCCCGCCCCACGCCGGGTAGGTCATGCCGTACCCGGGTTCGCAGATGTCGCAGGAGAGCGCGAGCAGGCCGCCGGGGCGCAGGACGCGCGCCATCTCGTCGACCGCCCGGACCTTGTCGGGCTGGTGCTCGAGGACGGACAGGCTCGTCACGACGTCCACGCTGCGCGGAGGCAGCGGGAGGTCGGCCGTGTCCACGATGTGCCAGTCCACCGCCACACCCAGCCGCTTGCGGAGGTACTCCCAGTGTCCGGTGAAGTTCGGGCTGCGTTCGATAAGGGTGACGCGCGCGCCCTGCGTCGCGAGCCACCACGGGAGCGCCGAGAGTTCACTGCCGATGTCGACGAGCCGGGTCTGCGCCCAGGGCATGGTGGCGAGCCCGCGTTGCCAGAGCGCGGGGTACTCCCAGATCTTCGACCAAGAGTCGAATTCGCGCAGGCCGAGCGGGCGCGCAAATGCATTCAGCCCGTCCATGAAGCCGCGCCACTCCGGCGAAAGCATCTCCGGGAGGTTTGCGAGCAGGGGCGTGGCCTCGGGTGTTGGTTCGCGGCGCCGGGCGACGACGAATTCATGCGCGCGGACCCACGCCTCGTCGTTCTGCAGGACCTCGAACCCGGCCGCCGCGAGGAGGGTCGCGATGGACGTGCGGGTGAAGATGAAGCTGTGCTCCCAAGGATCGAAGACCTTCGGCGTGATGCCGCCGAAGTCCGCTTCGCCCGGTACGAGGAGCGGAAGCTGCAGGAAGAGGAGTCCGCCGGGGCGCAGGCGCGCGTGCGCCGCCTCCACGAGGCGCTGCGGATCGAGGGCGTGCTCCAGCACGTCGCAGGCGACGAAGAGATCGCAGTCCGGGATCGCCACTTCGGGAAAGGCGCCGGCGCGGACCTCAAGGCCGGTCGCGGCGGCGACCGCCGCCGCGGTGGCGGCGTCGGGCTCGACGCCGCAGACGGTCCAGCCGCGCTCGCGCAGGCGCACGAGGAGGGTGCCCTCGGCGCAGCCGATTTCCACCGCCGTGCCGCGGTTGCCGAGGGTGTGGCGTTCGATCGCCGCCATCCAGCGGTCGACGCGGCCGTCGCGCTCCAGCAGGGCCCGGCGTTCCAGCAGGGTGGGGTGGGCCTTCTCCCGCTGGCGGGCGTGCCAGTAGCCAGCGAGGCTGTAGAAGTCCGCCACGCGCTCCGCGCGGAGGCGGCGCCGGGCGACGTGCGTGCCGCAGCGGGAGCACACGAAGTAGTCCGCACTGCACGGGCTTGGCGCGCGCTCGCTCCCGCCGCACCAGCAGCGGGTCGCGGCGAGGAACCACGCCTCCGGGGCCGGCGGCGCGGCCACTCCGACTGAAGCGGGGGCGTCGGCCATTACGGGGACTCCGGATAGCCGAAGCGCGAAAAGTCGCCCGGTGCCACGGCCCCGAGCCACTCGCGCCACTGCGCGTCCGCCTTCCACGTGGCGCTGTCTCCGGTGCGGTAGAAGGTGCGCGGACCCGGCCGGGTCATGCGGTCGAAGCGGGTCCACTCAAAGACGAAATCCGGCGAGAGCTTGGGACGGACGCCGATGAAGGCGGCCACGCCGGCGAGGATGGCGGGGCTGGCCTTCAACTCCTCGAAGCGCACGAGGTGCACGCGCGCGGGGTCCGCGCGGTGCATCGCAAGGGCGTCATCGTAGAAGCGGGCGTAGCTGCGGTACGCGTCGGCGATCCACGCGGGCACGTCGTCGACCTCCGCCCCCCAGCGATCCACCGACGTGTGGTACCAGCTGTAGATGGTGGGGTGGGGATCGCGGATCAGCAGCAGCACCGGATGCGCCCCGAGACGCGGGGTGCCGTGGAGGCCGTTCGGCGCGGCGTCGATGTGCACGGGCTGGAAGGGCACTCCGTCCTCCCGCAGTTTCATCGCGTAGGTCGCGAGGGGGTTCAGCTCCTCGTTGCGCTGCCGCGCCTCCGGGTTTTCGACGTGCTCGTTCGCGAAGAAGACGAGGTCGAGCAGGCCGGTGAGGCTCGTCCACAGGAAGTGGCTCCCGGTGCGGGGAAACGCGAAGTAATCGATGCGTTTCGCTAGGGTGGTCCCGAAATAATAGCCGTCGGAATGCATGGGGGGCGTGCCGCGGTCAGTCGAAGCGGGCGGCAAGGTGGAAGCTGTGCATGGCGTCGGGTCCGTCGTCCGCCGCGACGATCCGTCCGCCGCGTCGGGCGATGGCGTCGTGGAGGAGTTCCGGCGTGGGCTTCCACTTGTGTCCGTCCCCGACGAACGCCGAGCCGGGGTGCCAGATTTCGCAGTCGGGGTGGGGAAGGTAGAGGAAGAGGAGGCCGCCCGGCGCGAGCAGGCTCACCCAGCGGTCGAGCGCGGCGTTCCAGTCGTCGATGTGCTCCAGGCAGTGCGAACTGAAGACGAAGTCCAAGCTGTGCGGCGCGAAGTCCTCGAGGGTGTGCTGCCGGCCGGGGCCGCGCTGGAGGTCGACGGGGGTGGCGCCGGGAAGGGGCCAGAGGCCGGCGCCGATGTCGATGCCGGTGCCGGTGCAGTGTTTCAGGGCTTCCCGGAAGATCGCGAACGAGGCGCCGCCGACGAACAGGTAGTCCGGGTAGAAGCGCCCGCGGTACCGCCAGCCCCCCGGCGCGCGCTCGACGTCGGGCTGCGCCAGCCAGTAGCGGTAGGCGTGGAAGAAGTCGGGTGCGTTCGGATAGTCTTCGAGGGCGATCATTGCAGGATCGTCAAGTGGCGAGGGGCGCATGGGATCCAACCGCACCGCCGGGCATAAGTCGAGACTGCGGACGGTCGGCGCGGCGTGCCGATCAGACCACGTCGGCAAACGCGGGGCGGGTTGCCCGGAAGAACGCAAAGCCCGCCGCAAACACCGCCACGCCGCAGGCCCAGGTATAGGCAAGAGCGCCGGGGTCGGGGGCAGTGCCCCAGAGAACGGTTTGTCGGACCAGATCGATCGTCTGGAGCAGGGGATTGACGCGCAGCACCGCCCACACCGCCGGCACCAACTCCGCCACCCGGGTCGGTGGGAAGAAGATGCAGCTGGAATACATCAGGATCAGGTTCAGGAAACCCATGATTTGCTGGAGATCCCGCAGGAACACGCCGAGGGCCGAAAGCATCCAGCCAAGTCCGAGCGCAAGGAGGAGCAGGGGGAGCAGGATCAGGGGCAGCCAGAGGGCTTGGAGGGTGAAGGCGTGACCGAGCACAAGGGCTCCGACGAGGAACAGGCCCACGCTGACGAGCAGGTGAAACAGCGAGGCCCCCACCACCGCCGCCGGCAGGATTTCGAGGGGGAACACGACTTTGCGCACGAAGTTCGGATTGCTCGTGATGATGCCGGGTGCGTTCGCGAGGACGTCCGCCATCAGGTGGTAGCAGATCAGCCCGCTGAAGATGATCAGGGCGTACCGGGGTTGTGCGGGACCGGAGCCGAACTGGCCGGGAAACACCACGCTGAAGATGAAGGTGTACAGGCCGAGCATCAGCAGGGGGTTCAGGAACGCCCACGCCATCCCCAGGAAGCTGCCGCGATTTCGCGCCTCGATCTGCCGGGCCGTGAACTGGCGCAGGAGCGACCGCTGTCGCCAGAGCGAGAGCACGGAAAGGACGTTCGAGGAGGGCCGCTGCATCGGCGTCACTTGACGCACGGGACCGCCGCCCGCGCAACGCTGATTTCCACCCGCGCCTCCGGTGCGGCGCCGGGACCCGCGGGTCGGCGCTCAGTTCCCGGGCAGCGCGTCACGCTGCCGGGCCATCACTCCTTCTGGTACCACTGGCCGGAGTCGGACTGCAGCCACGTGCCCGCCGGGCTCTGGGCGGCGATCTGGCGCGCCCGCGCCCGGCCCACCTGCTCCGCCGACACGCCACCGCCCTGCTGCTGGGCGATCGCGGCGTAGACGATCTCGCGGTCGCGGTTCTCCGCCGCGGAGACCGCCGAGGCTCCCTGCGCGTCGCGGCGGACCTCGGTGTAGCCGCGATTGTTCTCGCCGATCGCCCCTTGCTGGCGGAGGGCCACGAGCGCCGGCAGACGTTCGCTCATGCGGGCGCGGACCGCGGCAAGGTCCTCGGCGCGGCCGGGCAGGACCGCAGCGCAGAAGGCCACGAGGCACAGAAGAAACCGGGGGAGGGTGAGCGTGGACATGGCGGGAAAGGTTCAGGGCTTCGTGGGGGTGGCAATCTGCGCGGTCTGCTTGTCGAGGTCGCCGAAAAAGTCCGTCAGCGCCCGGTCAACCTTCACGTTCACGTCGACCACGGCGTGCACCTTGATCGGATCCATCGAGACGTGAATGCAGCCGCCGAGCAGCAGACCGAGGGGGAGGAGGGCCAGCAGGGAAAGTCGCTTCATCGGGAGCGTGGTTGGGGGAGTGAGACCCGCGAACGCACGTGATGTTTCGCGTTCTGGCATCAGGGTCAAGGGCGCTCCGTCCCCGGCAGTCGAACCCGCTTGTCCAGACCGAGTTTCAGGACTTGGTTGAGGGGGCCAAAGAGGTTGATCTCGAAACTGACTTCCCCGACCGCCCCGGGGTTCGCCGGCCGGGCGCGGACCTGCAGCCGGGCGGTGCGCCCCGCGGTGTCGGCCTCGGGATGGGTCATCACTTCCAGCGACTCGATGACCAGGGGCGCGCGTCCGAGTTCGATTGCCTCCACCGCCGCGTAGGCGGGGTTCGGGGGCGAGAACCAGCCGGAGATCGGACCGAGCCATGCCGGGAGGAGGGTGAGGCGCCGCGGCAACTGGCTCGTCAGGAACCCTGGCTGCGGCGCAAGGCGCATCTGCGAGGATTCGCCGCGGGAGAGAGTCAGCGAGCCGCTGCCGATCGTCAGGCTCTGCTCGCGCGACCATTGGACGCCGACCGCGCCCGAAACCGACCCGGTCGCCGCCGAGACAGATTCCGGGAGCAGGCCGATCACCGCGCCGAGGGCGATCTGGTCGAGCCGCACCGTGGTGGCGAGGGGTTCCAGCCCCGCCGGCGCAACGCGCAGGGCGAAGGGTTCCACGCTGACCTGGCCGCCGAGGAGGCCGACCTGCGCGCCTTCGATCTGCGCCTCGCGGAATCCCCGGATGCGGAAACGGATGTCCGCATTCGTGGCCGTGATGTCGCCGACCCGGGTCGTGGAAAAGCTCGCCCGCTGGAGCGGGGAGTCGGCGGGGTCGCGAAGATTCGGCAGGGTCACGGTGAGCGTGAGCCCCTCCACGCGCAGGGGCGGGGTGGCGCGCTGGAGGGTGGCGCTCACCGCGAGGTCCGCCCGTCCCTCGAGGCCCCGCGCGCTCCACGAACCTGTGGTCGACGCGGTTAATTCCCCGCCCACGATCATCCCGGCCGGCAGCGGCGCGAGGCGCGCTGCGTCGAGGAAGCGTGGGAGCCACCGCCCGAGGTCGAGGCGCAGGGTGCCGTCGCGCCACGTGACCTCGCCCGTGGCCGCGTCGACGACAACCGACGCCTCACCGCTCAGCCCATCCGCGCTCACGCGGGCTCGCCCGGTCACGCGGGTCGAGAGAACCGGGCCCTCCGCCGTCTCGATTGTCCACGCGATCGGAGGCAGTCCGCGCCACTGGAGAACGCCGGAGAGGCGGGTGGGAGCGTCGGCGTCCGCAGCGCCGTCAACGTCGGCGTGGGCGGTGCCCGCAGCGAGCGCGAGTCCGGCAAGAAGCATCCACGGGCGGAGCATCGGTCCAAAGCATGAAGCGTGGGCGCGCTGAAGCGAAACGATTCGACACGCTGGTCGGTCACCGTGTTCACGGCGGAGGCACCCGGCGGTGACGCGCCCGGCCGCCGTTCCCTGGCGGCGGCGATCGGCCGGCGGGCGGCACGGAGCGCGACCTCGCCTTTGGGTTTGTCGCGGGCCGGGGTGTCGCCTTCGCTGCAGGCATGGCTTACCCCCCTCCTTCGCTCCGTCGCCCCTCGCGAATCGCGGTCGCGCTGCTCGCCGCCATGTTCTCTCTCGCCGCGCTGCTGCCCCGGCCCGTCGCGGCCGCGCCCCGAACCTTCGATCCAGGGCGTCTCGCCCGGATGGATGCGCTCATCCAGCAGAGCATCGACCGCGAGGCGCTGGCCGGGGGCGTGCTCTACGTCTCGCGCGACGGCGTGCCGGCGCGCCTGCAGGCGTTTGGGTGGCGCGACAAGGAACGCGGGATCCGCATGTCCGAGGATTCCATCTTCCGCATCGCCTCGATGAGCAAGGCCATCACGTCCGTCGCGGTGATGATCCTCTACGAGGAGGGCCGTTTCCTCCTGCATGATCCCGTCTCGAAGTACCTGCCCGCCTTCGCCAATTCCGTGGTCGCTGAGCCCGCCCCCGCCGGCTCGCCCGCCGGGGTCGCGTACGTCACCGTGCCGGCGCGTCGGCCGATTCAGATCCGCGACCTGCTCACCCACACGGCCGGTCTCACCTACGGCGCCGGGTTGGCAGTCGAGCGCTACAAGGCCGCCGGTCTGCACGGTTGGTACCTCGCCGACAAGAACGAGACGATTGGAGAGTGCATCAACCGACTGGCGACGCTCCCCCTGCACGGACACCCGGGCGAGGCGTGGCAGTACGGCTACGGCACCGATGTGCTCGGCTACCTCGTCGAGGTGGTCTCCGGGCAGACGCTCGACCGCTTCATCGCCGAGCGGATTTGCGCGCCGCTGCGCATGACGGATACGTCGTTCTTCCTCCCGCTGGAGAAGGCCGACCGCCTGGCGCCGGTCTACGGCTTCGAGGAGGGCAAGCTCACCTTGCGCGAACCGACCGAGAAGAGCGACTACGTGCACGGTCCGCGCAAGTGCTTCTCCGGCGGCGCGGGGCTTCTCTCCACCGCCCGCGACTACGGTCGTTTCCTGCAGATGCTGCTCAACGGCGGGCAACTCGACGGCGTCCGCGTGCTTTCGCCGAAGACGGTCGAGTTGATGACGGCCAATCACACGGGCACTCTCTTCCGCAACGACACGAACGCCCACGGTCTGGGGTTCTGGGTGAATCAGGATCTCGGCGCATTCGGCGAACTTGGCTCCGAGGGCGCCTATGGGTGGGGCAGCGCCTACTACCCGCAGTACCTCGTCGACCCCAAGGAGGGCGTCGTGGCGTTCTTCATGGCGCAGTTGCTGCCGTCCGGCGGCCTCGACCTCAACCGCAAGCTCAAGGTGTCTGTTTACCAAGCGATTGTTGACTGATGACGGCGCCCGCAGTCGGATGGCGCACGGAAATCTTGCACGCAAGTCGCTGCGGTCGAGTGGCTAGCAATTCCGGCCCGAAACCCCGGCACCGCCCCGGGGGCACCGGGTCTCAAGCAGGAACCCCGTTCCTCCCGTGCATCCACGTATCCCCACGATGGCGTTGGTCTGCTCGGCAAGTCTCTCTTGCCTGTTTGGTCAGGAGTCCGTCCCCGGTTCGTCCCCTGAGCCGTCCGCCGCGGCGGCTCCGTCCGCGCTGCCGGAGCCGTTGACCGCGCCGCCGCCCGTGCCGGCGGAGTTCGCGGAGCCGGCGCTCTCCGCGGTTGAGCTCGACAACCTTGTCGCCCCGCTCGCGCTGTATCCGGACGCGTTGGTGGCGCTGATCCTGCCGGCCGCGACCGAGCCGTCGGATGTGGTGCTCGCGGCGCGCTTCCTGCGTTCGCAGCCGAAGCCGGAGGCGGAGATCGAGGCGCAGCCGTGGATCGACTCCGTGAAGCTGCTCGCGCGCTATCCGACGGTGATTGCGTGGCTCGACCAGGAGTTGGCGTGGACGAAGCGGCTCGGCGAGGCGTTCGCGCTGCAACCGGCCGATGTCATGACCGCGATCCAGCGGCGGCGGGCCCAGGCGCGCGCCAGCGGCGCGCTGCGCACCACGCCGCAGCACGTGGTCTCCGACGTGGGCAGCAACATCGTCATTGTCCCCGCTCAGCCCGAGGTGATCTACGTGCCGGTCTACGATCCGTTCGCCGTCTACGTGAGCGCGCCGATTCACCGGGCCCGCGTGGTGATCAGCTTTGGGCGCGCCTACTCCTGCGGCTACTGGCTTGCCTACGGGTGCGACTGGGGCCGCCGCACCATCTGCTACGTCGATCGGCCGCACCGGGTGCGGGTCTGGCGCGAGCCGCCCCGCACCACCGTCATCGTCACGCGCACGTGGTCCCACCCGAGTCATGATCCCTCGCCGCACTGGCGGACGTGGTCGCCGAATCCGCACCGCTTCCGGTTTGAATCGGGCGCGACGGTGCGCACACATGCCCGGCCGGGGGCCCCGCGCGGCGCGGAGCCGGGAGTCGTGTCGGCTGCCGGTGCCGGCTTGCCTGCGGGTGAGGGCTCGGCTGCCGGAGTCGGCTCGGCCGCGGGTGCCGCGTCGTTTGCCGGGGGCGCACCAGCCTCCGGCGGTCGGTCCTTCGCGGGTGGACGGTCGGCCGGCGGGGGCTCGTCTGCCGTGGGCGCCAGGTCGGCGGCCGGCGGCACGTCCTTCGGGAACGGGGCCTCCCGCCCGGTGATGGAACTCGGGCGCTCCCGCGCCGAGGCTGCCGGGGTGGTTGCCCGGGCCTATGATTCACCGCAGCCGGTGGAGTCAGCGACGGCCGCCAATACGGCGGCAGCGCCTGCCGGGCAGGCGTCCGGTTCGCGCCCGGCTTTCGGCGCGCGTCCGGCCGGGTCGGCGCGGTCGTGGGAGGCGGGCCGGGGTCGCGATTCCGTCCGGCCCGACGATGCCCCGCCGGCCGTCGCTCCCGGCGCCGCCGCGGCGGCTTCCGTCGCGACGGCACCGGCCCCGACGTCCCGGAGTGGATCTCGTCGGAGCGAGGTGGATTCCCGCAGCGGGGGTTCCTTCGGTTCGCGGCCGGAGCGATCCACCACCGCGACCACCGGCGACGGTGCCCGCGGATGGGCCGGGGCGAGCCCGCGGACCTCCCGCGTCGAGACGCCCCGCACCGCAGCCCCCGTCGTCGCGGATCCCGGCGTGCTGCAGTATTCCTCCCCCGCGCCCGCGGAACCATCGCGGGGCTCGCGTTGGGGCAATCCGGAAGCGGCGCGTTCCGGCGCCAACGTGGGCGGAAGCGAGCGGTCGTTCGAAACGCGCTCCGGCCCGTCGTCGCGGATTGTCGAGAACGGACCCCGCAGCGGGAGTTTCCGCGGCGGCGAGCGCAGCGGGGGCGCCACCGAGCGTCTACCTGACTAAGCCGAGTTCGTCGGTTCGCTCAGCCGTTGCCCGAGGCCCGCGGCACCTGCGGTGCGCGTGCCGCGCGCGGGTGCCGCGGCCGATCCCGCCGCGAACCGGTTCCCTCGCAGCCACGCCGCGTGGTGCGGGGGGCCGGCCTTGCGGCGGCGGGCGCTCGGCTCCGGTCGCCGCCCGCTGCGGGGCGAGGCCATCCGGCGAACGTGGGAGCTCCCTTAGTCCGTGCGGGACGTTATGCTTCGCGCTCGGGCCAGTGCTCGAGGAACGCGAGTTGGGCGGCGCCGTCGGGAATGCCGGGGCGTTCCGGGTCGAGGAGGAAGCGCTTCGGGTAGGCGGGCTCGATCAGGGTCACGCGCACCTGGGCGCCTTCCACCGCGAACTGCGCGCGCCACGCACCGCACCCGATCTCGAGCACGCCCGACCGGCGGCGCCGGATGCGCCGCGCGCGGTGCGGCGTCGGGTCCCGCGCGAGCAAATCCGTCAGGCGGTCCTCAAAGTCGATGCCGTGCGCAGTCTTCAGCCACGCGAGTTGCTCGGTCGCCAGCGGTTCGAGCGCGACGGTGAACGCCGGCGGCGCCGCGAGCGCGGCGTCGACGTCGTCGAGCCATCCCGCCGTCGCCTCCGGAAAGGCGTCGTACGCGGGGATGTAGGGTTTGAGGTCAAGGATCGGCGTGCCGTCCACGAGGTCGCAGGGGCCGATCACGAGCGAATTTCGTCGCACGGCGAGGAGTTGCACCGGGGTGATGCCAATCGGGTTCGGTCGGTGCGGAGATCGGGTCGCAAAGACGCCGCGGCGCTGCGCCGGTCCGCGGGGCGGCAGGACAAGCGGGCGCCAGCTGGGGTTGCGGTGGAACCACCAGATCAGCCACACGCGGGAAAATCCCGCGAGGTCGCGCAGGGCGAGCTCGAGGTCCCGGCCGGGCAGCAATTCGACGACGTTGGTCTCCGCCTGCGTCTCCTCGGGCTGGTGGCGGGCCGCGAACTTCACCCGCTTGCCGGTGCGGACGAAGCCGATCGGCCCCAGCGTCAGTTCCGCCGGCGCAGGCGCGGTCGGTTCATCCGGCGGGGAAGGGGGCTCGGGAGGATTCGGCACGGTGAGCGGGCTGCTGCTTCCCACGAACCACGGGCAAACGGAAGGGAAATCGTTCCGGCCCTTGCTCCGGGCCAGAGCCTTTGCCCAATCGATGGAAGAGTTTGAGGAAGAGGAGAGTGCCATCGCCCCAACCTTCTCTGTGGCAAGGTCCAGGATCAGCGCGGCTGAACTTCTGCACGGGGTTTAACGCGCAAATTCGGCGTCTCGCAAGGCGGCACGATCCGCCATCGTCGAGCACTTCCGCCAAGCCCTTGACGTCATCGACTACGATCTGGCGGTGACACGCACCATGCCACGCTCCGGGCCGGGCTTGCGAAGTCGGGTTCTCTCATCGGCGCTGATGACATGATCATTGCCGCGAGCGCTCTTACGCATGGTCACACACTAGCCACGCTGAATGAGAGCGAGTTCAAGCACGTCTCGAAACTCAAGCTCGTCGACGTTCGCTCGTACGTGAAGGCAGGCAGCTAGAGCGTGGCTCCACCTAGAACGAGACTGCCGCAGCCTCGCTGCTCCTTACGCTAAGGCCCTCCAAAACAAAAGACCCTGGCTCCGAGCGCGCTCGCTAGTCGCGCCGCTCCGCGTAGGCGGCCAGCACCTGCGCGATCGTGTCGCCCGCCAGCCAGTGTCCGCGGACCATCACGCCGGCGGGTTCGCGGAGGTGCGCGAGATCGGTGAGGGGATTGCCGCGCGCGAGCACGAGGTCGGCTCGCGAGCCGGGGGCAACCACGCCGAAGCGGTCCGTCGCCGCCAGGTGTTCGCCGACCGTCCGCGTGGCTGACCGCAGGATGTCGTAGCGTGACATCCCGGCCGCCAGCATCAGCGGAAATTCCCGGTGGATCGAGAACCCGGGTACACTGAATTGCTGCGGGGCGTCCGTGCCGAAGAGGACCCGGGCGCCGCCTTCCGACAGCGCACGCAGCAGGACAATCCGGTTCTCCGCGATGCGGCGGGCGCGGGCGCGGTCAAACTTCGGGTCGGCCAGGCGCCGCTCATAGGAGACGCGCCAGCGCTCGACCTCGGCCTTGGGGAGATAGCGCAGTTCCGGGAAGGCCAGCATGCTCGCGAGGTCCGCGGCACCGATGATCGTTTCCCAGAGCGCCATGGTGGGCACCACCCAGGTGTTCGTCTCCCGCGTGCTCCGAACGATCGCCGCCAGTCGCGCGGGATCGAGCGGCCCTTGATCGCCGCCGAGCAGTTCAACGTAGCCGTCGAGGTGGTCCACCGTTTCCTGGCGGCGCGCGATCGCATGCTCGAGACCGACCTCGAGCGGGATGTGACCCGAAAATCGGATGCCGAGCCGGTCCGCGGCGTCCGCCATGGCGTCGTACACCTCGCGCTTCACCCCGGGGTGCACCTTGAGCAGGTCCCAGCCTTCGCGTTTCTGCTCCTCGACGCGCAGCGTGGCGGCCTGCGGTGAGGCGACGGAGGCGCCGCTGAAGCTGGGTCCGGCGAGGAGCAGGGTGGGACCGAGAAGCCGTCCGTCCCGGACCTGCTCGCGGAGTTCCAACTGGCCGGGCCAGCCAAGCATGCCGCGCACGGTCGTGACGCCGTTTGAAAGGAAGAGGAAGTAGATGCGCTCGACGTAGTCCACCGACGAACCGACGGGCGGATTGTGGCCGTGCATTTCGCCCAGGCCGGGAAGGAGGAAGCGGCCCGTGCCGTCGATGCGCCGCGCATCCGTCGGCACCGCCACCTCGCCCACCGGCCCGATCGCCGTGATGCGGTCGCCTTCCACCAACACCGTCTGCCGCAGGAGCACGCGCTCGGCATCCATCGGCAGGACGTTCACATCCACGAACGCGGTGCGGGCGGTGGCCGCCGCGGGATCGCGGTGGAGCAGGCGGAGCGCGGAGGGCTTCGTGGAGCCGGCCGCGGCGGGTGAGGTCGCCGGAGACGGGGCCGAAGGTGCGGCGACGACGAACCGGGTGAGCACAAGCAGGGCGAAGACGAGGGCGTGCGGGCGCATGGTCGAGGGGAATGGGGAGCGCGTCGGCCGGGCGACCGGGGCGGGCAAAGGCACCCGTGCGACGCGGCGTTCTTTTAGCACGTGCGCCCCCCTTGTCGACAAAGCTCCTTCGCGAACCGCGGGGCTTCGCGGCCCCCCGGGGCTCGGCGGAGTCGGGCCCCCGGCGTGAGCGGCTGCGACGATCAACCGGCGGCCCGTCGGCGGGCCTGTCCGTGACCGTCGCGGAGCAACTCGTTCACCCAGCGACGGTGCGGACCCGACAGGAGGACCGTCTCGAGAGCGTTCAAGGCGACCCAGACCAGTTCGCCGGCTGCCGATGCCTCCGCCTGCGTGTGCGTCGGCGCCTTGGCCGGCGACGCGGCGGTCGACCGGGCGCGCGATGAGTCAGCGACACCGGAGGAGCCCTCCGCCGAAGGAGTGATCGGACCGGGGAGTGCTCCGGAGAGCGTCACCGCGTGGATCGTCTCGGTGATCGCGAAGCGCGTGATGCCGCGTCGCCGCGTGGCGAGGAGGGGAGCGCGTCGCACGTGCTCGGCCGCCAGCGCGAGGTGTTCCGCCGCCGGCAGTTCGTGGACGTTGGCGAGGCGGCGCGACGTCGCGGCCGTCTTGTGGAGGAGGAGGGCGCCGTCGCGCACGCACCAGACGCGGGTGATCTCCTTCTTCTCGATGATCTTCGCGGCGAGGCGCGGGTAGGCCTCCGGATCTCCCGCCGCCGCGGCCCGGCAGAACCCTCGCACCGGGCAGGTCAGGCAGAGCGGCTTTTGGCGGTGGCAGACCGTTGCCCCGAGTTCCATCATCGCCTGGTTGTGGTCGCCGGGGTGGTCCGGGCTCAGGATCGACTCCGCCAATGGCGTGAAGGCCTTCGCGGCGCTCGCGCTGTCGCGGAACGCCGTGGCGTCCGCCGTCAGTCGGGCGATGATGCGCACGACGTTGCCGTCGACGCAGGCTGCGGGCGTGCCGAAGGCGATGCTGGTGATCGCCGCCGAGGTGTACGGTCCGACGCCGGGCAATTCCCGCCAGGCCGCCGCGTCGCGCGGCGGCGCGGGCAGCGCGGCGATCGCCTGCGCGAGCCGGTGCAGGTTGCGCGCCCGCGAGTAGTAGCCGAGTCCTTCCCAGAGCTTCAGCACTTGCGCCTCGGGCGCGGCCGCCAGGGCCGGAAAGTCCGGCAGCGCCTGCAGCCAGCGTGCGAAATAGGGCAGAACCGTCTTCACCTGCGTCTGCTGCAGCATGAATTCACTCACGACGGTGCCGTACAGGCTCGGCCGCCGCCGCCACGGGAGGTCGCGCTGGTACCGGCGGTACCAGCCGAGCAGCGCCGCCTGAAAATCGGCGCGCTGCTGCACGAGGGGTGGAGGGTGAGGGGCAGGCACGGGGGGCAAGGACGCAGGAAAGGGGCGACGAGCGACGGACGGGAGCGGACGGCGAGGGCCAGTGGAGAAGCGGCGGTGGAGGGCGGACGAAGGGTCGGGAGAGGGACAGCGACGTGAAACGGTTGCCGCGCGGCGAGGGCCGGCGACCGGCGCAGAAGACAACGCAGAAAAGTCCGCCCGACAAAAGTCCGTCCTGCATTTTTGGCGCGATTTCCGTCCCGTTCCCCGGTTTACTGTCCCTCATGCCCAAGAAACGCAGCTCCGACCCGGAGGCCGAACCAGCCCCCAAGAAGCTGAGCACCTACACGGTGAAGCTGGACGACACCCAGATGGCGAAGCTGCGCGGGATCCTCGCCAGCCGCGGCTGGGCGCCGTTCGAGGTGGAGCATGCGCGGTTCGCCTTCCGCGGCCCCGATTGCAACGTCACCGCCTACTCCAGCGGCAAGGTCGTGGTCGCCGGCAAGGGCACCGAGGATTTTGTCACCATGACCCTCGAACCCGAGGTCACGCTGGCGCCGAAGCTGGGCTACGACAACGTGCTGCACCCCGAGTGGTTCGAGGCGCATGCGGGGCTCGACGAGAGCGGCAAGGGCGACTTCTTCGGCCCGGTGATCGCCGCCACCGTGATCGCCCAGAAGTCCATGATTGAGAAGTGGCGCGAGGCCGGCGTGCAGGACTCCAAGCGCATCGCCGAGCGGCAGATCCTTGCGTTCGACGAAATGATCCGCGGCACCCATGGTGCCGTCGTGAAGACCTGCTACTGCAGCATGCCGAAGTACAACGAGCTGATGGCCCGCCCGCGCGCGAACCTCAACCTGTTGCTGGCGTGGCTGCACGGGACCGCGCTCCAGCAGGCTCTGGCGGAGAAGCCGGTGCCGTGGGGGCTGCTCGACCAGTTCTCGGAGCAGCCGCTGGTGCAGCGTGAGCTTGCCCGCAAGGGCGTGAAGAACTTCGAGCTGCGCATGCGGACCAAGGCGGAGGAGGACCCCGTGGTCGCCGCCGCCTCCGTCGTCGCCCGCGCCGCCTACGTGCGCGAGATGAAGCGGCTGTCCGATCGCTTCGGCTCCAAGCTCCAGAAGGGCGCCGGCCCGCTGGTGAAGAAACAGGGCGCGGAAATCATCGCCCGCTTCGGTGCGCGCGCCCTCGGCGATTTCGCCAAGCTGCACTTCCGCACCGCGTACGAGGTCGTGCGCGACGCCGGCAAGCTCGACGAGCTGCCGCTGCCGGAACCCAAGGCCAAGTTGGAGTGGTGACACCCCTGCGGGCATTCGTGGCATGGCCAAACGGCGGCAACTGCGCAGCTTCGACCTGAAGCACCTCGAAGGGGTGACGGAGCTGATCGGCGTGGACGAGGCGGGCCGCGGCGCCTTCGCCGGCCCCGTCGTCGCCGGCGCCGTGCTGGTCACGCGGGCCTTTCTCGAGGGCCGCTGGACCGAGGCAAATGCGCGCCGAATCAACGACTCCAAGCAGCTCGGCCCCGACGAGCGCGAGGCGCTCTGGACCGACTTCGAGCGGCTCGCGAACGAGGGCCAGATCCATGCGACCTTCGGCGTCGCGGACGTCGCTGAGATCGAATCGCTGAATATCCTCGGGGCGACCAAGCTGGCGATGCGGCGCGCCCTCGAGGGCATCTACCCGCCGTCGGTGTTCGCGCCGGTGCGCGAGCCGGATCTCTTCTCCTCCGCCGAGGAGGTTGCGGCGTTTCAGCCCCAGGCCTCGGCCCGCATCCTGATCGACGGCCTCGCGCTCCGGAATTTCCCGTACCCGCACGTCGCGGTCGTCACCGGCGACACGCGCTCCCTGTGCATCGCGATGGCGTCAATCATCGCCAAGGTCACCCGCGACCGCCTGATGGTCGAACTCGAGTCCCAGCACCCCGGCTACGGCTTCGCCCAACACAAGGGTTACGGCACCGAGGAGCACCGCGACGCCGTCCTCCGACTTGGCCGCTGCTCTCAGCATCGCGACGTCTTCCTGCGTAAGCTGCTTGCCGCCCAGCCCGACCCCGGCCAGATGGATTTCCTCGGCACCGACGAAGCCTGACGCCCCGCCATGGCCACCCGACGTCCCTCCTCCCTTGATCGCGTGCTTGGTCGGCTCGACCAACTCGACGCGGTCAACCTCACCAACCTGGTGCAGCGGTTGGCGCGGGAGCGCGGGTTGTTCGAGGACATTTTCAACCTCCTGCAGGAGGGCGTGCTCGTCGTCGACGTCGAGGGCGTGATCGCCTACGCCAACGACGCCGCGGACCGCCTGATCGGCCTCGGTGGCGGCAAGGACCTCGCCGGCCAGACCCTCTGGCGCCTCGTTCCCGGCCTGCGCCCCTCGCTCGGCGCCTTGATGGACGACGACGTCGCGCTGCCGATCGTGGCGCGCGAATTCGAACTCACCTATCCCGAGCCCCGCACGGTGCGCCTGTACATGGTGCCCTTCCGGTCCGAGACGAAGTCGGGCGCGGAGCGGCGCTTCGCGGTGATCCTCACCGACGTCACCCGCGACAAGGCGACGACCGAGGAGCGCATCGAAAGCGAACGCACGTCGTCGATCCTGCTGCTTGCCGCGAGTGTCGCACACGAACTCGGCAATCCCCTGAATTCCCTGACCATTCACCTCCAGTTGATGGAGCGACGAATCAAGAAACTGCGGCTGGCGGCGAAGGACAAGGAAGCCGCGGCGCTCGCGGAGTCGGTTGCCGTCTGCCAGGCTGAGGTGCAGCGCCTCGACGGCATCATCACGCATTTCCTGGAGGCGATTCGCCCGCGGCCCCCGGCGCTGGTCGAGAACGACGTCGCGGAAATCCTCGCTGACGTCTTCCGCTTCCAGCAGGACGAACTCGCCGACCGTGGGATCAAGGTGGAGGCGGAGACGCAGGACCGGTTGCCGACGGTGATGGCGGACCGCGATCAGGTGAAGCAGGCGTTCTTCAACGTGATCAAGAACGCGATGGAGGCGATGAAGCCCGGCGGCGTGCTCCGCGTCGGCGCGTCGGCGGACGACGACTTCGTCAGCGTGGTCTTCGGCGACACCGGCAGCGGCATCCGCCAGGAGGACCTCCTGAAACTGTTCGAACCCTACCACACCACGAAAGCCAGCGGCCACGGCCTCGGCCTGATGATCGTGCAACGCATCCTTCGCGAGCACGGCGGACAGGTCGGCATTGAAAGCAAGGAAGGCGTTGGCACCGTCGTGACCCTCCGCTTTCCCCGCAAGGACCGCCGCGTGCGCATGCTCGCCCCGGCGGGCGAGTAGCCGCAGCGAGGCGAACTCCCCGAGCCGGCGCGGCGAGGAGGCGCGAGGCTCGCCTCGCGAGACTCGCGGTGCGGTGAGCGAAGCGTGAACGGTGCGGTGAACGAAGCGCCACCGGCGGGGTGCAGTCGATGATGTGTGACCGGTGCGGTGCGGTGAACGAAGCGTAACCGGCGCGGTGCGGTCGACGATGCGTGACCGGTGGGGTGCGGCCGACGAAGCGCCACCGCGGGCCAGCGCGGCGCCGAGGCCATCACGGCGGACCGGCCGAATCCCGGCCTCCGCCTGTGCGCTTGACCGTCGCGGCCTCTGGTGTGTCAATTTGCCCCATGGTGCCGAGCGTCCTCATCGTCGACGACGAGAAAAACACCCGGGAGGGGCTCCAGCAGGCCCTGGCGGAAGACTATGACGTCTCGGTGGCGGGGAACGCGGATGAAGCGTTCAATCTGATGGATTCGACGGAATTTGACGTCGTGCTGACGGACCTCCGCATGCCCGGCGGCAAAAGTGGGTTGAAGGTGATCGACAAGGCGCTGACCCTGTCGAACCGCCCGGCGGTGATCATGATGACTGCCTATGGCAGCATTGATACGGCGGTGGAGGCGATGAAGCGCGGAGCGGTGGATTTCCTGACCAAGCCGGTGAACATCGAGCGCCTGGAGATCCTCATCCAGCGCGCGCTGAAGAACAAGACCCTCGAAGTCGAGGTGAAGCAGTTGCATGAACGCCTTGATGAGAAGTTCAGCTTCTCGGGCATCATTGGCAGTTCCTCGAAGCTGCAGGACGTGCTCGACCGCGTGCGCCTCGTCGCGCCCTCGCGGGCGACGATCCTGATCGAAGGCGAGAGCGGCACCGGCAAGGAACTCATCGCGCAGGCGATCCATCAGGCGAGTCCCCGGTCGCGCGCGCCCTTCATTGCGGTGCACTGTGCGGCGCTCTCGGAGAACCTCCTTGAAAGCGAAATCTTCGGGCATGAGCGCGGTGCCTTCACCGGTGCGACGGAGCGACGGATCGGTCGCTTTGAAGCGGCGGACGGCGGCACCCTCTTCCTCGATGAAATCGGGGAAATCACGCCCAGCACGCAGGTGAAACTCCTGCGCTTTCTGGAGACCCGGACCGTGGAGCGCGTCGGCGGCAACAAGCCCCTCGAACTCGACGTCCGCCTCGTCGCCGCGACGAACCGCTCGCTTGAGCAGATGGTGCGGGAAGGAAGGTTCCGCGAGGACCTCTTCTTCCGCCTGAACGTCGTCCGCATCGGCCTTCCGCCCCTGCGGGAGCGCCCGGACGACATCCCGCTCCTCCTCACGCATTACCTGAAGCACTTCGCGCAGGAGAACGGCTTTGCGGCCTCGCCGGTGGAACCGGATGCCATGCGCTGCCTGCAGGCCTATCCGTGGCCCGGGAACATCCGTGAACTCCGCAACTTCGCCGAGAACATCGTCGTCCTGCAGCAAGGCCGGAAACTGACCCAGTACGACCTTGAGCCCAAGTTCCGCGGGCTTGTCCCCGTGTTTGCCCTGGGTGCGGCGGGGGCCAGTGGCTCCGCAGGCGTGGCGGGAGCGGGTGGGGGAGCGGCGTTCGCTGGAGCAACCTTGGGCGGAGGCGGGCTGGGTGGAGCCGCCGGTGGTGCCGGTGCGACCGGCGTGGGCTCGGCCGGAGTGCCGGGAAGCTTTGGCAGCGGGGCGGGCTCGTTGGGAGTCGGCGCGGGTGGAGCGGTGCCGGTGACCCCCGGTTGGACGATGGCCCCGGACCGGGCGCTTTCGGTCGAGGAGAATGAGAAACGCCTCCTCCGGGAGGCGCTGATCAAGGCCCGGGGCAACCGCACCCGGGCGGCGCAGTTGATGGGCATCAGCCGCCGGACCCTGCACCGCAAACTCGCGCAGTGGCCGGATCTGGACGTGAAGGAAGGCTGATTTCTCGGCGGCGAGACGCGGGCCAAAAAACCTATTGACGCCCGCCCGTACAGGCTATGTTCTCGCCGTCCTGTTTGCGGGCGTAGCTCAGTTGGTAGAGCACCACCTTGCCAAGGTGGACGTCGAGAGTTCGAGTCTCTTCGCCCGCTCCATTTTGTGAAAACCGCTGGAGTCGATTCCAGCGGTTTTTTCGCGTTTAAATGCGATCACCTCAGGAATTTGGGGATGCAGGGTTCATCGAAAACGTGAGTCGCGACAGCGTTGCGGCCTCGGTCTGCGAACGCGATTCGCTCTCTTGGTCCGCGATGGAAGAACACACTTCTGCCGCGATGTGGAAGACCGATCGCCGGGTGAGTAAGCGGAACCGCTTTCCAGCTAACTCTGTGCGAAGGCGAGCAGGGGATCAAAGTTTCCCGCATCCGCCTGCTTGATTGCTTCGATGTAGCGTCGCCTGGCATCGCCAAGGGCGACAAGGTTTCCGCGGGAACCCCAGGTGAGTGCTTCACCTTGGGACGCGGCGATTGCGATGTCGGCGATCAAGCGCGAGTGTCGGCCGTTGCCGTTGGGCCACGGATGAATGACCACCAAGCGATGGTGGAGACGAACGGCGGCTTCGTGGAGCGGGTAGGTGGAGAATTCCATCCATGCTCTCGCATCGTCGAACGCGTTCCGTACGCCTTCGGTAATACGTGCGACCTCCCATCCCAGATTTTTTTCGGTCCTCCGATAACGCCCGGCCCAGCGCCAAGTCTGGTTGAACATTCGTTTGTGCAGTTCGCGTGCGAAGGCGTCGGTCAAAAGGTCTGAGCGTTTCAGCGTGCGGGGTCGCATCGCCCAGACGCGCGCTGCGTGAATGTTCGCGCGCTCGGCCGCGTTGAGTTCGGCGCGCGTCGAAAGGCTGGGAATGAGGTCGAGCTGCTCCTCCGGACTGAGGCCGGTGTTGCTCTCGTCCGCCGCGAAGAAACTACGGGTCATTTTGCAGACGATTTTTGCGCTAAATCGCCGACCGCCTGACCTTCGAGAGCCATGGAATGCTCGCTTGCGTGAAGATGCTTCATCATCGGGTCGTGACGAAGGGCAAGTTCTTCGAAGGTCTTTGCCACGGCATCGCGGGGCACAAGGAAGTAAACGAGTTCACAGTCCATCGCATCGGCGGCGCGGGTGAGGGAAGACAGACTGATCGAGCCGCGCGCCTCCGAGGATTCCAAACCCCGGTAAGAAGGGCGCGTCACACCGAGCGTTTTGGCGACCGTTTCTTGTTTTAGGCCGATGGCCTCCCGAACCGCGCGCAGCCATCCCCGGGCGGGTCTCTGCGCGTTGGCGGCAGTCGATTTCAATGCCGCCACCCGCTGATCGAGCCCCTTCCTGATGAGCGCACGAAGTTCCGGTTTCATGGTGGTTTAAAGCATCGTTTTTGGAATCTATGCAAGTTATAACGGTCTTGATCCGATTGAAAGGTGGATAAAACCATCTTAGAGAGGTTTCATTCTTGGACCTGGGGATCGAATAAGCGTCAGCACCGCTGACTGACTTTCCCCACTCGACCCCGGCCGTGCGGCGGCAATTTCGACCCATTCGTCGGCGTACGTGCTCAGTGGTGTGTCGATCCCCGAGCGTCAGTCATCGCTCCCCGCCAAGGGAACTTCAGGCACAAAGATCTGGACGCTACGCCTGCATTCCAGAGGTGAAGTCCTCTCCCAAGCGCGTGAGATTGCAAAAGTGAGCGGAGCAGTTCGAGTCTCTTCGCCCGCTCCATTTTCACTTAAAACCCTGTGAACGATTTAGTTGCAGGGTTTTTTGTTTGGATCAGGGCTTCCGGGTCCCAACTCACCCCGGCGGTCGCGGAGAGGCTCTCATGCCGCTCTCCTGCTATCCAAGCCTGATGAGCGTCTAGGCTGGGGTAGTGGCGACGCCGTTGGCTGACGGATGCTTGCATCGCTTCTCAGGTTCGCGACGCTCGCCCCATGGCTCCCGCCCCGGGCAAGGACCCTCTGCACGGCGTCACCCTCAAGCAACTCCTGACCGAGTTGGTCGCGGAGCATGGGTGGGCCGGACTCGCTGCGCGGGTGGATGTCCGCTGCTTCCGCTTCGACCCAAGCATCAACTCCAGCCTAGTGTTCCTCCGGCGAACGCCTTGGGCGCGCAAGAAGGTGGAGGATCTCTACGTGGAGGGAAAGACCCGGCCCGCCTCTCCGGGCGCATGATGATGCAACCCTCCGGAGATCGCGGTCAGTCCGCCGCGCGCCGCTTCCTTCCATGCAATCGAAAGCCCCGACGGTCGATTAATACCTCGCCGGATTCGCCGGCGAGGACCGTGCCACGCTCACCCGACTCCGGGAGCTCAGCCGCCGTCACCTCCGCGGGGCGACCGAGTCGATGGAGTACGGGATGCCGACGTACCGGGCGGGCAAGGACATGCTTTGCGCGTTCAACCGACAGAAGCAGTACTTCGCGCTCTACGTTGACCCCGCGGTGCTGGCGAAACACCGCCGCGTCTTGAAGGGACTGGACTGCGGCAAGAGCTGCATTCGCTTCCGCACCGCGGACAAGCTCCCGTGGGAGGCGGCCGAGGAAATCCTCCGCGCCTGCGCCGCCGCGGCGCGGAGCGGGTCCTGACGCCGCTGAGGCGGTCCTGCCTAGGACGGCGGGGTGCCGAACGATTCCCGATACGCGGCATAGGCCGCGACGTCGGCGAGCATGGCGTCCACGGTCGCGGCCAGTGGCTCCGCCCGGACCAAGCCAGAGAACACGGCCTTGTCGCCGATGGGATTCTCCAGCACGAACGTCGGACGCTGCGTGACCCGCAGGGCGTGGAATTCCGCGGTGGTCGCTTCGAGCCGGGCCGCCACCTCGTCGGACAGCGCCCGTTCCCGCAGCCGGAGCGGAGCGAGGCGGCCCTCGGAGGCTGCGACGGCGACCTCGATGGCCACGTCGAGTTGGCCGATCTTTCGGCCGTACCGGTAGGCGGCGTCGGAGAGCGCGCAGCGCACCTCGTCGCCGGTCATTCCCAGCGTGCGCGCGGCCTCCGCCACCGCGCTGGCGGCCGGGTAGGCGCCCGGCGCGGGGACGTCGTAGTAGGCGGACGACGGGACGAAGTCGGAACCGGTGATCGCGGCGCTCCGGCGCAGGAACCAGTCGTACTGGCGGTGACTGGTCGGGAAATCGGCGGGATTCATCTTCGCGATTTTCCAGTCGAATCCGACCCGGCCCGCATACCGACGCTTGAGTTCCGCCCAGACCGGCTCCGCCCAGAAGCACCACGAGGAGGTGACCTCAAGGTAGTACGTGACGTGCATGGCGGGAACGGGAGCGGAATCCTGATTGCCCGTCAACGAAGCCCCGGAGTCTGCGCAGTTCCTCGGGGCAGTCGTGCCCACCCGAGAGCCTCGGGGAGGTTCGGGCTGGGGCGCGCTGCGGGGTTGCTCAGCGGCGAGGCCCGGCGGATCGACCGAGGGCGGAGAGTGGTGGCCGTCGTCGGCGCAGCAGGGCCGCACGAAGGCGGGGAGTTCGTTTCCCGCTCGGCGGACGATGCGCTGGTCGCGGTCGACCGCCGTTGACACGTTTAGCGGCGCTCGTACGGTCCCGAAAAGTGTGGAGCAAGCCGAGTGAAGGGCCGCAGTTCCGCGTGAAGGTTGAACGTTCCGCGACCCTCATGGGTGCCTCACAGCATAACCCGCCAGACGTCCGCATCATGAAAACCGCGAAGCATTCCCCCGGTCGTGTCATCAAAGGTATCAGTATTCTTCTGCTCGCCGTTGCGGCTCAGTTCCCTTTGGGCGCGCAGACGGTCGAGCGGCGAGCCGTTGAGCTGACCTTCTTGAAGGCGAACCCAAGCCTGCGAGAGCAGTTGAAGTCCTTCATCGTGCTGAACTGGTTCGCGATGGACAAGATAGCCAAGGAGCAGGGCCTGATGAGTGCCTTCACGGTCATGGATACCGGAACCGACGAAGGCCCATGGAACGTCGTGGTTTCGGTCACTTACAGGGACGAGAGGGGCTACGACGGCATTGCGGAGGCGTTTGAAAAGATTCGTCGCGCGCACACTCCGGTGCGAGTCGAGGGCAAGAGTCTGCGCGACCTCGGCTCCGTTGTTGAATCGAAGCGCGTCTTCGAGAATCCGGCCCACGCCTCGCGGTGACGCGTCGACGCGGGTTGATCGTAGCCGAAGAGGCAGGTGTTGCGCTGCCTGGCCGCGCGTGCGGTCCGCTCATCGCGGCTGGGAGTGCCCGGCGAGGATCAGGCTGACCTTCGGGTTGCGCTTCACCTCCTGAGCGCGCTGCGCGGGGACTCTTTGGAGGTAGGCACCATGACCGCCAGCCGGCCGTGGCGGCCCTCCCCACGACGTGAATCCGGTGACGATTCGATGAGAACCCGCTGCCTCCCAGGGAGGTGCTCAAGCCAGATCCGGTCCGGCTTCCTGCTTCCGGCGTCCGAGGGTCCGCGGGGTTGGGCTGCACCTCTCGCCCCTGAGGCAGGGGCATTCGGAGTCGCGCTTTGCCGCTTGCCCTCGGGCGTGCTTCCCAAGGACGCTGGCGGGAACGCTTAAAGGACATCCCCGTGACGATTCTCCTCTTCATCCTTGGTTTGGTCGCTCTGGTCGCCGGTGCCGAATTGCTGGTCCGCGGGGCCGGGCGGCTGGCGACCACCATGGGCGTCTCCCCGCTCGTGGTCGGACTCACGGTGGTCGCTTTCGGAACCAGCGCTCCCGAGGTCGCGGTCTCAGTCAACGCGGCCCTGTCCGGGAACACCGATCTCGCCGTCGGCAATGTGGTCGGCAGCAATATCTTCAACGTCCTCTTCATCCTCGGCGTGTCCGCCCTGATCACGCCGCTCGTCGTGCACGCCCAGATCATCCGGCAGGAGATTCCCATCCTGATCGGATCGAGTCTCGTTCTGTTCGCGATCTGCGCCGACGGTCGAATCGCCTTGGTCGAGTCGGTCATGCTCCTGACCGCCTTGGTTGCCTACACGGTCTTTCTCATCGTTCAGTCCCGCAAGGAGTCCCAACCCATCCAGGACGAGTACGCGGCGGAGAACGCGGGAAAGTCCCAATGGGACAAGCCGGTCTGGGTCCAGATCGTCCTGATTCTCGCCGGGCTCTCCCTGCTCGTGCAGGGCTCGGAGTGGCTCGTGGACGCCGCGATCACGTTCGCGCGCCTGCTGGGGGTCAGCGACATCGTGATCGGACTGACGATCGTGGCGGCGGGAACCTCCATGCCCGAGGTCGCGACCTCGATCATGGCGGCAATCAAGGGCGAGCGCGACATCGCTGTCGGCAATGTGGTGGGGAGCAACACCTTCAACGTCCTCGGGGGGCTCGGGATCACCGGTGTCCTGGCGCATGGGGGGATCCCCGTGCCGGAGTCCGTCATGAACTTTGACCTATGGGTCATGCTGGCCGTGAGCTTTGCCTGTGTACCTGTGTTCCTCAGCGGACGGGAGATCGCGCGCTGGGAGGGGGGCGTGTTTCTGCTCCACTATGCCGCGTACGTGGCCTACCTCATCCTCGCCTCCCAGCATCACGAGGCCATCGGGACTTTCTCGATGGTCATGATGAGCTTCGTCCTTCCTCTGGCCGTCGCGACCCTCGTGGCTGTGATGATCCGGAAGCCCCGCAACGAGTAAGCGGGACGGGATCCGTCTCACGAATAGGGTCGTCCACCGCCTTCGCATGGGCGGAGTCGGCCGCTTGCTGTCCGACCGGCCGGGAGCGAGTGCGTGGGGGGGGCGTCCGCCGGTCGGCCGCGCGGAGGGTGGGGCCGGCCTCGCGCGAGTAGGGAACTCGGGACAAAGGCCGAACCCCGTCCCGATGTTCCCGCGCGGGCCGCCGCCCATCTGTCGCCGACTCAGCCGACCTTGCGCAGTTTCGTGATCCGGCCGGAATTGACCCACTCGGCGACGAAGATGTTACCCTCCGCATCGAAGCAGGCGTCGTGGGGGTGCAGGAACTTGCCTGAGACCCAGCCCTCGCCTTGCTCGGCCCGGCGGAGCTTCATGTTGTCCTTTAGGACGGCGGCGCGCCACTCGGGATCCTCGCCGAGGTGCGTGATCACCGTATCGTCCTTACCCAGCAGCGTGATGCGGGCGCTCAAATCGGGAACGAGCAAGACGTCGCCGTGGGTGTCCAGATTGGCCGGCAGGATGAAGCCGTCGAGCGTCTTGAGGTGCCGGCCCTCCGGCGTGAACCACTGGAGGCGCTGGTTGGCGCGGTCGCAGACCGCGATCGAGGGGGCGCGTCCGGGGCGGTCGTCGAGGCAGATCCCGTGTGGGGTATTGAAGAGACCGTTTTCCTTGCCGGCACCCCCGAACATCGAGACCCAGTTGCCCGCGGCATCGTAGCGGTGGATGCGGAACGACCCATAGCCGTCGGCGAGGTAGAAGCCGCCGTCCGGCAGAAACGCAAAGTTGGTGGGCATGAATGCATCGCGCCCCCAGCGCTTCGCGGGCCGGGTGTCTTCGCCCTCGGGATACAGGGACGACTGCATCGGGGCGCGCTTCTCCCAGACGGTTTCTCCAGTCAGGGTCAGCTTGGCGAATGTCTTTACCTGCTGGTAGGCCGCGACCCAGATGAATTGTTCCTTGCCCTCGCTGCGGATCTCCAGCCCGTGGCCGCCGCCTTGGAACTGGGAGCCGAAAGCCCGGATGAATTTCCCGTCGCGGTCGAAGACGAAGATCGACGGATGATCCTTCAGGTTCTCGCGTCCCTCGTGGATCACATAGAGATTCTGGTCACGGTCGACCGCCACATTGTGAGTGGTCTGCCACGTGTACTTCGCTGGGAGCTGCACCCAGTCGTGGATCACCTCGTAGCGATGTCCATCGACGCCGATGACCGGATGCTTGGGGGTGGACCGTTGTGCCGTGAGAACGCGCGGCGCGGCAAAGGCCGCGGCGGCAGTCGTGGCAGTGGCGAGGAAACGGCGGCGCGACAGGGGTAACTTCATGGAGTCGGGGGATAACGGTGACGGTGTGCGGGTCAACATGGGCTTCGGAACGTTCGGAGCAATCCCCGTTTTGAGGCCGCCGTGGGGCGGGGCGCCCACGAGGGATGACCTGGCCCTCTGGCGGCCAAACGCCCGCATGCTCACGCTCAAGTGGGCCTATCAGACGGTCTTCCGGGACGGGATGCCCGACTTCTGGCCGGTGCGCGGTGGCTATCCCCGGAACGCGTGGGCCCGCTCCGGGATGAGCGGGGCGGCGTACTTCGCACTGGGCATGGGCAGCCTTCCGGCGGCGGAGCGCGGAGCGATGGCGTGGATCTACGACCGGTTCCTCGCGGCGGCGGATGCCCGGGCGGGCACGCCGTTCGACACCCCGAACATCTACCCCCAGTACGTTGTCAGTTCCTTCGTGAGTTGGCCCCTCGGAGAGGCGACCATCGATCCGCGCCTTGTCCTGCCGCATGCCTACCGCGACGCAATGGCGGGTTTCTTCTGCTGGCGGGATCGCTGGCAGGACGAAAACGACACCGTGATCACCGTCCTGACGAACCCGGTCCGGGGCTACATGGGAGCTCCGGCCGACCGGGCGCTGTTCGTCAACTCCCGCGGGCGCCGGTTGCAGTGGGGCACGGTGACCGAGGGTCCGGTGCGTCACTGGTCCGCCTCGCCCCGGGCCGAGACGAGCACGCTTGTGCTCGCTGACGGCACCGCGTTCGCGGTTGACTTCACCGGGGCCAGCGGAGCCGACATCATGCTCCTCACGACCGGGGCCGCGGAGGGGCAGTCTGTGACGGTGGGCGGCAGGACGATGACCCTCTGGTTCCCGACGGCGGAGCAGGCCCCCACGGCGCGTGTGGACGGAGACGCCATCCACGTGGGACGCCAGAGAGTGACGTGGCGGGATGGCGTGCCGGTACTCGCGATCACCGGGCGCTGAACGATCCCGTTCGCAGGTGCGTGAGCGACCGCCGTCCGACGGCGGTTGCTCAACGCGCCGCGGTTGGGAAGGTGACGTGCAGGTTGACGATCCCGAGTCCGGCCTCGCCGGCGATGGAGTAGAGGAGCCAGGCCCGCTCTCCCTCTCGCCAGACGGCGGGATCGCGAAGCTCATGCCTGCGGGCCTCGCCGTGCTTGATCGTGCTGCCTCCGCGCGAGTAGGCGAGGGGAAGATCGGTGCCCTCCCAGACCCGCTCGGGGCGCAGGACCTCGAGGGCGCCGCGGGCCCGCCACGCCTCGGGAGGGCCGGCGAGACTGATCACGGTGCAGAGGATGCGCTCCGGCCGGTGGCCGACGCAGGAAAAGTAGACGAAGAGCTGATCGCGGTGGAGATCGAGACCGACGTGGCGGAGACTGAAGCGCGCGTCGCCGGTCGTGGGTCGACCGGCGGCCGGAGGCGCTCCGGGTTCGCCGAGGCGCGCCGGGTCGACGGCGGCGGCGATGTCCGGGCCGATGACGGTGGCGACGGGCTCGAACGGCTCGCCGAGCTTCCGGGCGCGCCCGAGCACCCCTGAGTGGTTCAAGCTGTACCACGCGCCGCGATGGCGGAACACGCGCAGGTAGGCGGGACCCACGATGGTGCCAAGGTCGGTGAAGGTCCGACCATCGCGGGACACGGCCACGGAGGTGACCTGCGGACCGCCCTCGCGCGGCGCCCCGTGACAGAAGAGAAAGATCTGGCGGGACTCCTCATCGATGACGGCCTCGGGTGACGCGATATGGCCCCGCAAGGCGCGCTGTTCGGCGACGGGCAGGATGCCGCCTGGGTGAATCCGCCACGGCCCCTCCGGACGGTCCGCGAAGGCGAGGCGGATGTACTTCCCATTGTGGTGAGCGAAGTACAGGTGGTAACGGCCGCCGGGGTGCTCCACCCAGTCGGGCATCCGGATGAGCGACGGACCGTTGATGCTCAATCCCTCGTCGCCCGGCAGCAGGTCCGGGGTGATCAAGGGCGCCTCCAGCGTCCGCGTCACCGTGATCGATGGCAGCGGTTCCGTGGCGTGGCTGATGGCGGAGAGGGCGAGGGCGGAGACCGGGATCCTAGCGAAGATTCCGAGCAGACGACGCGTATCGAGGGCGGAGATGAGGTTGGGTCGCATTGGGACTACGGCAGGTTTTCGCCCGCGTGCGGTCGAATTCGGACAAAGACGAACTCAGCGGGCTTCAGCGGGTCAAAGCCGACGAGGAGGTTGACGATGCCCCGAGCGATGTCGTCCTTCGTGGTTGTGTCACGGAAGCACTTCACAAGGTAGACTTCGCGCGGTCCGTTCAGCACATCTTCGAGGTCCATGCCAGGAAAGCTGGGGTGGGGCATAGTGTCGGGCGGCCGGGACCCTTCACGGGAGCGATGATCGATTTGAAGGCTTGGACCAGAACCGCAAGTCAAGACTCCGGACGCGGCCAGGGTCCGGGTTCGCCGGACGCCCGCATCGCCTTCGGCTTCGCGGGCTTGTCGCTTGACGGGGCGGGTGTGTGGACCTTGGCTGCGGTTGAGGGCGCTGAGCGACAGCCGCGTGCGGCGCGAATCGGAGCCCTTTACCCCATGCGTCGCTTTTTCTCCGCCGTTTGCGCTCGGACTGCCTTGTGCTTCGTGGCCGTGGTCGCCGCTGGCTAGGCGGCAGCCGGAGTCCGGGCGGCCGAATCCGCTCCTCCGCAGACCGCGGATCAGTGGGCCGCCGGCGCTCAGACGCAGCTGCGGAGCGGCGCAACCGAGGCCGCGGTGACCTCCCTGCAACATGCCGTGTCGCTGGATCCACGCCACGGCGCCGCGGGCGTGCTGATCACCACGCTGCACCAAGCGGGCCGGATCGAGGAGGCCTACGCGCTGGGAGAACGCTACCGGCGCGAGGGACCCCGCAATCCGCGCGCGCTCTTCCGCTTCGGATGGATCCTCGCCTACACGGGGCAGATCGCGGAGTCCGAGGCACTGTACCGCGATCTCGTGGTGCTCGACCGCGGAGGCATCTATCAGGCGTGGGGCCATGGGGAACTTTCCTATCTCGCGCGCGCCCGCGGCGATTGAGCGGCAGCGGTTGCGTTCATGAAGGAGGCCGTCGCGGCCAAGCCGGACGACGTGATTTCCCGGGTGGGTCTGGCGCAGATGATGGCTACGGCGGGCGATCTCGTCGGCGCGGTGCCGCTGCTGGAGGCGGAGTTGGCGAAGAACCCGGCGGCACGCGGTTACGGCGCAATCCCGGCCGCGCTGGTGCTCGGATGGGTCTACCAGCAACTCGATCAGACCGCAGCCGCGAATCGCTGGCTCGACACGTTGGAGGCTGAGCGCAAAGCGGGAGCGTGGTCGGCGGATCCCGGGCGCGAACTGGCTTACCTCGCCGCCTGCGGGCGCCGGGAGGAGGCGCTGCAACTGGCGGCCCGCACCCCGCACCTTCTCCTCTACGGAGCACCGGACCCGCGCGACCCCATGCTGGAGGCACTGGTCGGAGAGCCCCGCTACGAAGCACTGCAACAGCGCTCGATCGACAAGATCAATGTCGAGCGCGCGCGGCTCGGCTGGGCGCCCTTGCAGCGGACAAAGTGACGGGCAGCTCCGTGCTCATCTTGCCTGCCGCAAGCCGAAGGGCGAAGGCGGGTCGGGACAGAATGCGGTCGGCAGCCTACGGTGCCTGCCCCGGCGCGGCGAGGCACAGCCGCGCGAGGCGGCGGGAGTCGCGCAGGTTGTCGCGCCAGCCTTGCACGGAGGGATGGACGAGGCGGACGACCGTGTTGTAGGCGAGCGGGATCACGGGCATGTCATCCAAAATCATGCGGTCCAACTCCTGATAGAGCGCGTGGCGCGCGGTGCGATCCATCTCGGCCGCCGCGCGGTCGTAGGTGCGGTCGTAAACCGGGTTGCGCCAGCGTGAGTCGTTGAACTCGCTGGTGGAGTGGCAGAGCAGGAAGAGCTCGGCGCATTCCGGGGTGAAGGGATTCCATCCGGCCCGCGCCAGCTCGTAGCGGCCGGTGCGCCGCGAATCGAGGAACACTTTCCACTCCTCGTTGCGCAGTTCCACGTCGATTCCCAACTCGCGCCGCCAGATCTGCTGCAGCGCCTCCGCGACTTCGCGGTTCCGTTCGGAGGTGTTGTAGAGGTAGGTCACGCGGGGAAAGCCCGCGCCGCCGGGGAATCCCGCGTCCGCAAGGAGCCGTCGTGCCTCGTCCGCGCCGGCGGTGATCTGGTGGACCGGCTGGTAGCCACCCATGCCGGGCTGGCCAAGCGAGAGCGCGGGGAGTTCACCGCGACCGAGAACCCGGTCGGCCAATTGGCGGCGATCAATGGCGTAGGCAAGGGCGCGCCGCACGCGCGGGTCGCGGAGCACGGGGTGCTCGGTGTTGATGTTCAGGTAGTGAAGCCCGAGGCGGGGCGCGATGTGCAACTGGTCGGGACTCTCCCGTCGATACACTGAGAGTTTGGTCGTCGGAACGGTCGAGGTGTAGTGGAGTTGTCCGGTGCGGTAGGCGCGATCCTCGGTCTCGATGCTGTCGATCGGGTGAAAGTGAATCTCGCGCAACGCGGTTCGGGCGGCGTCGCGGAAGTAAGGATTGCGCTCCAGGACGAGCGGGCGGTTCGGCGTCCAGGTCTTGAGCCGGTACGGGCCGTTGCTGACGAGGGTGCCGGGCCGGGTCCAGGGGCTCGCCGGATTGGTCCATCCGCCGTGGGCCTCGATCGACGGACGGTGCACGGCCACGAAGGGATACGTCTCGAGGTAATTGAGCAGTTGCGGCAGCGGGGCGCGGAGGCGGATGCGGAAGATCCACGGCCCGTCCGTGCTCACGCCCACCGTCGCGGGATCGCGGGACACCCCGCGGTGGTAGTCCTCGGCTCCGGCGATGGGGTAGGCAAGGTTGGCGAGCGTGCCGCCGAGCGCGGGTTCGACGATCCGCACGAACGCCGCGCGGTAGTCCTCCGCCGTCACCGGGTCGCCGTTCGACCAGCGTCCATCTTGCCGGAGGTGGAACGTGTACTGCAGCCCATCCGCGGAGATGTCCCAGCTTTCCGCGCCCTTCGGCAGGACCTCGTTGATGTTGTCGGGATCGGCGACGACCAGCGCGTCGAACAGTTCGTTGATGATGAATGCCTCCGGCGCCCCGGAATTGCGCTGGGGATCGAGCGTGGAGGGTTCGACGCCGTTGCCGGCGTGGAGCACCTGCTCGCGGATTCCCTGATCGACGGACGAGAGCCGGGGCCTGCAGGCGGAAAGCAGGAGTGCGATCGAAAGCAGCGCGGCGAGGGCGAGCAGGGCAACGGGGCCGGTCTTCATGCGGGGTGGCGGACGGGGCGCGCGGGCATCACCGCCGTCGCGGGTACGGCAGGCTGGGTGACAGCTTGGCGCGTCCGGAGCCCGCGTCGAGCGCGTCTTGCGGTGGAGGGGCGGTTCCGACCGCTGCCGCCGCCTCGGTCGGAGAGTGCCTCCGCAGGCGCCGGCCGGGTCCAGCCAGGTCGCGGAAGCGTTGCGGGCCCAGATCGACGCGCTGGTGGCACCGGAGATCGACCCCACCGGGGCGGGCGGCAAGGTGGTCGGTGCCGCGGTCGGAATCATCGGTCCCGACGTGCGCACCGTCCTCGGTTACGGCGTGACCGCGCTGGGTTCGGCCAGCACCCCCGCCAGCGACACGCTCTTTGAAATCGGCTCCAACACCAAGCCGATGACGGGTTTGATCCTCGCTGACCGCGTCATCAAGGGACGCCTGCGGCTCGATGATCCGGTGAGTCGTTTCTTCCCCAACGCAACGTTGCTGTCGTTTGCGGGATCGCCCTTGCAGCTCGTTCACCTCGCAACGCACACCGGAGGCTTGGCGGACTTTCCGGACAATCTGGTCGGTGCGCCGCCGAATCCAGCGGCCGGATACACGCGGGCCCTGCTGTTCGAGTATCTCAGCCGCGCGACGCTCCGGACGCGACCGGGCGCGGCCATTGCTTATTCGAACCTTGGCTTCGGCCTGCTGGGCGTGGCGCTGCAGGATGCCGCCGGGGCCGCCAGCTACGACGCGCTCTTCGCGGAGGTCCTTGGGGACCCGCTCGGGATGAAGGACACGCGGGTCAACGTCCCGGCCTCGAGCGCGGCCCGCCTCGCCCGCGGCTCGCGGCAGGGGCGGTTAGTTGTGCCCTCGCAAATTGACACGCTGGAGGCCAGCGGAGCGCTCCGGTCAACCGGTGCCGACATGCTGGCGTTCCTCGCTGCGAACCCCGCTCCTCCTGCGACGCTGGCGGATGCCATGGCGCTTTCCCAGACGGTCCAGTTTGACCTCGGTGGACGGAGGATGGCGCTCGGTTTCTCGGTCGAGACCCGGAACGGCCGCACCTACTTCTCCAAGAGCGGTGGCACACCCGGATTCACGAGTCACGTCCGCTTCACGACGACCCCGGCGGCGGGCGTGGTCATCCTGACCAACACGGGTCAGTCGGACGCTGCGGAGCGTCTGGCGGAGACGGTTCTCGAGGCCGTGGTGGCGCGGGCGGTGCAGCCGTGATGCCCCTTGACCCACGGGGCCTGCGTAAGTAGCGGAACGGTAGGTAGTGGAACGTCCGCATCCCGAACCTGCTTTCTTTCCCATGGCCGAACGCATCATCACCACCGTGACCGGCGACATCCCGGCGTCCGAGCTCGGCGAGACGCTTGCGCACGAGCACCTGTACTGCGACATCTCGGTGCACTCAGGGCGCGCGGACAACTGTCTCACGGACGTGGCGGCGGTGGTCGGGGAGATGGAATGGTTTCGGCACGCGGGTGGGCGCAGCATCGTCGAAGTGACGCCCGAAGGAATTGGCCGGGATGCGGCGAAGCTGCGGGAGATCAGCGAGGCGTCGGGCGTGCAGGTCGTGAGCGGGATCGCCTTCTACGATCAGAGCACCTACCCGGAGTGGGTCCGTTCCGCCTCGGTGGAGGCGATCGCGGACTACTTCGTGCGGCTCCTGGAGGAGGGTGAGCAGGGCGTGCGCGCCGGACTGATCGGTGAAGTGATGAGCCACAACGAGCCGGTGGCGAACGCGGCGGGTTATCGCTTGGAGCCCTTGGAGCACCGCGTGTTCGTCGCTGCGGCGCAGGCGCAGCGGCGGACCGGCGCCGCGATCTCCACGCACGCCTCCCTTGGGCGGGCCGGACATGCACAGTTGGAGGTGTTCGAGCGGTCCGGCGCTGACCTCACACGCGTCGTGATCGGTCACTGCGATGCGCACGTGCACGATGACATCGCATTGGACCTGGCCTACTACCTGCCGATCCTGGAGCGCGGCGCCTACTGCCAGTTCGACATGATCGGCTGGGAGATGCTGGCACCCGACGAAGCGCGCGCCGAGCGCATTGCCACGCTCGTCCGGCTCGGCCATGCGCGAAAAATCACGCTTTCGACGGACACCTGCCGCCTGTCGCAGTTCCGGCGCAACGGCGGTCGGGGCTACGATTACCTTTGGAACTCGTTTCTGCCGCGACTGCGGCGTTGGGGAGTCACCGACGAGCAGATCCGGCTGATGCTGGTGGATGCGCCGCGCACGTTGCTTGCCCGCGGGTGAGCCCGAGCCGACTGGGCGCGGGACCAGATCCCCCGGCGGGTCTCCCACGCGGAGGCTCGGCAATCGGTATTGCTGCGCTTGCCGGGTGCAGCTGCGTTTGCTCCAGCCGGGGCATCGGTCGATTCCTGACGCCACCGCCGGCTTCGCGCGGAGCAGTCGGGCGTTCGCGGCAGAATCACGCCTCCAGCGGTGCGGGGCCGTCGGACTTGCGTGGTACGAGAACCACGGGTTCAAGGTAGTGGACCTCCGCCGGCTCGATCTCCTTGCGGAGCAACTGGAGCAGGGCGCGTCCCACGTACCGACCGTTCTCGAAAACCTGGTGCTCCATGGTGGTGAGCGGAGGGTCGCAGAACGCCGAAAGGCTGGAGTTCCCGTAGCCGATGACGGAGACGTCCGTACCAATTGCCAGACCCGCCTCCCGGCAGGCCGCGATCGCACCGAAGGCCATGGAATCGGTCGCGCAGACGAAGGCGGTGGGCGCGGGGCGACGAATCAGGAGCGAGCGGCAGAGTTCGTGCCCGGCGGTCTCCGTCAACTCACCGTGGAGCATCCACGCCGGATCCGGCTTCAACTTGCGGCTCGCGAGCGCCCGAAGGTAGCCCCGGCGGCGGAACTGGGCGAACGAGTACTCGTCGGGTCCGTTGATCAGCGCGATCCGTCGGTGCCCGAGATCGAGCAGCCGGGTCGTCGCGAGATGAAACGCTTTTTCGTTGTCCGTGTCGACCCAGGCGTAGGGTTGGTCCGATTCCGTCCGTCCGTACGTGACGAAGGGCATTTTTGCCGCGCGAGCGAGTTCGAGACGTGCGTCGTGTACCCGCGTGCGCACGATCAGCAGCGCGTCGACCCAGCCTCCGCGGATGAAGTTCTCGAAAAGCGCGGCCTCGCGGGCGGCGTCGTGCTTTGCCTGCATTGAGGCGAGGAGGTGGTAACCGGCGGGCTCGATCTCGGTCACCACGCCGCCGAGCAGGCTTGAATACATCGAGTCAACGGCCTGCCCCGTGCTGCCGGCCGCGGGCAGGATGACCCCGATGGCCGATGTCTTGCCCGCGCCGAGACGCCGCGCGCTGGGGTTGGGCCGGTACCCAATGGCCTTGGCGCGCTGGATGACTCGCTCGCGCGTCGCGGCGGAAACGTCTTCGTAGCCATTGAGCGCGCGCGACACCGTTGAGATCGACAGGCCGAGATCCTTGGCGAGGAGCACGATCGACATGGTACGAGAGGAATCTCCGAATACCGGAAATACGGGGTGGGTAAAGAACCCATGACCAAATCCGCGAGTTTCCGGCGGGAGACGTTGCTTGACAAAAACGTTTCTGTCTAGCCTTCATCTCCGCGGTTTCCGTGCCGGTTTTCCCAGTTCTTGCCGCTCCGGCAGGGGCCTTGTCTTGGGAGCGGCGCGCGAGCGCCAAAAACTACCTCGCTGTGTGCTTTTCTGGTTCGACCGAACTCTCGTGCTGCCCGTGGTCCCCTCCGCGCATCCTTTCCGTTGGATCCGGGACGTTCCGAGATGATGCTCGGCAACGGAGCAGCGGGTGGAAAAGAGCGCGAAATCGGGTTCCGAAAGGGTCGACCGCCGCGCGTTCCTGCATCGCGCTGCGGATCAGTCGTGGATGTCCTGAGTTTAACCGGGCGCGCGTCAGCGCCAGCTCAAACAATTAGTTTGCGTCACGTCTCCCGCCATGTTCGCCGCTGCCACTGCCACGCTCGATCGCAACTGGCGCGACGGCTACACCCTGCCGTCGCCGCGCCTGTATCCCTTTCAGTGGAATTGGGACGCCGGATTCATCGCGCTCGGTCTGGCGTACGTCCGGCCTGAACGCGCCATTTCGGAGCTCCGCAGCGTGTTCCGCGGGCAGTGGCGCAATGGGATGGTGCCGCACATCGTGTTTCACCGTCCGGCCGACAACTACTTTCCCGGCCCTGACGCGTGGGGCACGGATCAGGTCCCGTGGCGGCCCGCCGGGGTTCGCACGTCGGGGATTACCCAGCCGCCGGTCTTCGCCTTCATTGTCGAACGGATTTCTTCGCTGCCCCTGGGGCGGACGTCGGAGTGGGAGGCATTCCGGCGCGAGATTTTTCCGTCACTGGTGGCCCAACATCGTCACCTCTACCGGAACCGCGATCCCCTCGGCGAAGGCTTGGTCTACATTCAGCACAACTGGGAGGCCGGGACCGACAATTCTCCCGTTTACGATGCGGCGCTGGAGGCAATCGACCTGACGCGGGCGCGGGACGTCTCGGGCCTGCGGCGCGACAACCAGACGGTCGCGGCCGCCCACCGTCCCACCGACGTCAACTATCGCCGCTATCTGGCGTTGGTTGATCTCTTCAATGCGTGTGGCTACCGGGACGCGGAGATTGCGGAACGTTCCCCGTTCCTGATCCAGGATGTGCTCTTCAACGCCGTGTTGGCGCGTTCGAACCTTGCGCTGCTTTCGCTGGCGCGCGACCTGAACGCCGATGCGGCAACGGTGGGCGAAATCGAGGGGTGGTGTAAAAAGACGTCCGCCGCAATCAACCGGAAATTCTGGGATGCCGAGCGGGGCTTCTACTTTCCGTACGACCTCCGCGCGGATCGCCGGATCGAAATCAAGACCTCCTCCGGCTTCATGCCTCTGTTCGCCCGGGTCTGCGATGACGCGCAGCAGCGGGCGCTGGCCCGTCACCTTACGTCCTCGTTCGCGCCGAGCGCGGACTGGCTGCTTTGTCCTTCCGTGGCGACGGACGAGCCGACGTTTGACCCGGTCAGATACTGGCGCGGCCCCGTCTGGGTGAATGTGAACTGGATGCTCCATCATGGCCTGCGCCAGGCCGGCTTGGACGATCTGGCCGAACGCGTGCGGTCCGACACGCTGCGGGTCCTTGGCGCCGCGGGGCGCTGGGAATACTTTGACCCGCGGCCCGGCATCGACCCATCAGCGCTTGGCCTCGGCACCGATGAGTTTTCGTGGAGCGCCGCCTTGGCCCTCGACTTTCAGCGCAATCCGGACGCGTTTTGACGCGGAGTGGCGCGGCGGACTTTCGGCGGGCGGGAGAACGTGTCTCCGCCACGACGACGCGCCGATCAAGCGGGCGGTGCGCCGGCTTTGGCGGCGCGGGCCAGCTCGGTGATGGCGGCGGCGTAGGCTGACGCGATCTGGTCGCGCCACAGGTGCCCTTTGTCCGCGGTGCCGGCGAGGGCGTCACCCATCACGCCGGTTCGGGAGAGATCGGAGGTGATCCACGCCATCGTGGCGGGCGCGCGCTCGGGGCGGAGGTCTCCTGACGACTCGACCTGACCGCAGTACTCACTCACGGCCAATGCCATGTCGACGTAGCGTCCGGCCTCGGCCTGCATCAGGGCGGTTTCCACCGTATTGGCATGGTAGCCGTAGGTCAGTTCCTGCGCGCCCAAACCGTGATCGACCTTCGGGGCGAGCATTCCGCAACGGAGGCCCAGCGTGGCCGAGATTTCGCGAAGGGTGTAGGTGATCACGGCCGAGTTTCCCCCATGCGTGTTGATGATCGCGACATGGCGGAAACCCCACGCGCCAAGCTGGCGCGCCTGCGCGAGGAGGAGTCCGCGCAGGGTAGCCTTTGAGATCGAAAGCGTTCCGGGAAACCCCGTGTGCTCATTGCTCTTGCCGACGGTGATGGGGGGAGCGACGTAGCAGGGTGTGTCGCTGGCCAACAGGGGAAGCGCTCTCTCCAGCCAGACTTGGCCAAGGAAGGAGTCGACGGCCACGGGGAGGTGTGGTCCGTGCTGCTCGATCGCGCCGGTGACGATGATCACCGGAGCCCAGGCCTTGTCGGGAAGACCCGCGATCTCGCGCGGTGTCATGGCGGTCAGGTAGCGCGACCGGTAGGAGGGGAAAGGCGGGAGGGGGTTCGAACTCATGGTGGCAGCACCCTCAGATCTGGGCGGGAAGGATCTTGCCCCCGTTGGCGAGGGGAGCGCGGGCATCGATCTCGCCCAGCAGCCCGAGCAGTTTTCCGGCTGCTGCGGCAAGGAGCGGTGTCCCTGCGGCACGCGCGGCTGCGAGTGGCAATGGGGGATCCAAGAGCGGCCGTACCGACTCGTCACCCCAGCCGCGCCTGGCCTGAGCGGTTGCGCCCACTCCGGCGGCCTCGGGCTCGCGGCCAGTCAGGGCGGTAACGAGGGTCTGAAACTGGCCTCGGGACTGGCTGCGCGTCGGGTGGAGGTCGAGACCCAGTCCGCTGAGGCTGATGCGGAAGATCTGCAGGCCCAACGCAATGCGGTTGTCACGCGCGACGGCGGCGATGAACTCCTCATTCCAAGGGCTGGAGTTGTACAGAACAACTTTCCTAAATCCAGAGGCCGAGACGGAGGCGAGAAGCTCCGCCAAGAGGCCGTGGGCGAGGGGCGGATCCACGGCGAACGCGCAGCCGGCATCCGGCCCGAGCACAAATCGCACCGGCGGCAGCACCAGCAACTTGAGATGAGCGGGCCGTTGCAAGGACGCTTCGCGCAGCACGCTCATCAGCACGGTCTCCTCGGCGTCCAGGGGATGGCCGAGACCCCAGTCGGCGCTGCCGGCCAGAGGAACGACGACGAGGGTGCGCTCGCGATCGGGCCAGCGGTGAAACTCGGGCCAGCGATGCCACGGCCAGAAGGTCGTGTCGTCGGCAATGCAGAGCGGCGTGACAGGGGCGGGCGTGCTCATGCGACGGCGGTGATTTCGATCTCCACGCAGCAGCCGGGGCGGGCGAGTCCCTTGACTTCGATGAGGGTGCTCGCGGCCATGGATCCTCCGAGGTACCGGTTGCGCACCTCCGAGAACCGGGGGAAATCGTCCATGTTCGTGAGGTAGGTCTGCGCGCGCACGACGTGATCAAACGTCATTCCTGCCGCTTGGAGAATTTCGCCCAGCAACTTGAAAACGTACTCGCTCTGCTCGGTCGCGTCGCCGGGGGAGATGACGTTGCCAGAGGGGTCAACTGCGAGTTGCCCGGTCGCGTACAGCGTTTTCACCCCCGCCGTCTCCAGCAGGATGCCAGGGCTGTAGGCGCCGCGAGGCTTGGCGAAACCGGTGGGGTAGACGAGGGTCTTCTTCAGCATGGTGGAGCGTGTCGGGTCGGCCGAATGAATCGCGTCGTCAGGCAACCTCGTCGTCGCGCTGATTCAGAAAGATCAAGATCAGGGCAAAGACGACGAACATCCGGGCCGCGGCGGTTTGCCCGTTCCAGGTGGTCGACTGCCACATGAGAAACCATTCGCCGCCGACGATGATGAAGGCGATCAACCACTGGAGAAGGCTCACCGTGAGGCCCGCCACGGCAAGGGAGGTCGCTTTGCGCCAAGCGTCCGTCGACTGGGCGCGCGCATTCCACATGCGACCCGCGGCAACCGCCAGCATGACTCCGGCCACCCACTCCCAGACGATGATCAGGGCGTAGAAGATGTGATGGATGACCGGCGAGGTCATCGCGCGCCACATCCCGCGGTTGCCCGGGAAGGTCGTGTCCATGGAAAGCACGTGTCGCACGAACTCGAAGTTCGAACCGTAGTCGGTGAGGTTATTGAAGACGACAATCAGCAGGAACAAGGCTGCGGAAGCCACCAGTGAAATCTTGGCGAGACGGGTGAGCATGGGCGGAGGGGGTTAACGATCGTTGAGCTCGGCGAAGGGGGGGACCGATGGACGGTGAATCTCCTCCGCGTCGATGCAGAGCCGGGAGGCGCTCGGGCGACTCAGGAGTTCGCTGAAGCGGTGGGCCTCGAGCACGACCAAGTGCGCCGCCGCCCCTGGCGCGATCCGGCCTCGGTCGGGAAGACCGATCAGATCCGCCGCGGTGCGGGTGACGACGCGAACGGAGTCCTCCAGACGCGCATCGAGATGAGCGAGTCGCACGCTTTGCGCGTACACCTCCGCGAGGTTGTAGTCGCCGAACGCGTGAAAGGCGTCGCGCACGTTGTCGCTGGCGCAGGCGACGGGGATTCCAGCATCCATGAGGTCATGCACCAGCGTGATCCCGCGCCAGAGCGGGGTGCGGGGAAAGGGTGCGTCGGCGCCCCGTCGATCCTGGAGGTAGAGATTGCATTCCGGCAATGAGATGATGCCGATGCGCGCCTCCCGGACCAGCGCGATCGTGGACTGGGCGCGGGCGTGATCCTGAACCGCCAGGCTGCAGCAATGACCGCACACCACGGGCAGACTGAAACCCGCCCGCAACACGGCCTCGGCCACCAGCCGGAGGCATTCCGCCTGTGGGTTGCCGCTTTCGTCCACGTGCAGATCGACCCCGACGCCGCGCTCGCGCGCGATGGCGAGCATCCGGTCCAGCTGGGCGGGCAGTTCGCCGGACATGATGAGAAACCCTCCCAGCGCGCTGGCGCCGTGGCGCAGCGCGAGGTCCGCCAGCCTTTCGCCGGCGGCCGAGAGGTAGTCGCTGCCGCCGCAGAGCGGGACGGTTTGCAGAGTGATGCGACCGGCCCACTCCCTCCGCAGCGCCGCCATCACGGCGTGACTGCGCTCACCCCATTCCGGACCGGTGTCGACATGCGTCCGGATCGCCCGCGTACCGTGGGCCCACGCGCAGCGCAGGGCGAAGCCGGCGCGACGATGCAGATCGGCTTCGCTCCAGTGCACCTTGTCGTCCGCCAAGGCCTGCAGCGCGCCCATGAAGGTGCCGGACCAGTTGGGCGCACGATGCCACGTATGGGTCTTGTCCAGGTGAACGTGGGCGTCGACGAAGCCGGGAAACACCAGTGAACCGCCCGCGTCGAATTCCCGGGCGGCGGGGTGGGAGTCGAGTTGCCCACCCGGAACGACGGCCGCGATCCGGTCCCCATCAATGGCGAGGTCGCAGAGCACCGCCGGTTCCAACGCGTCGATCTGCGCGCCGACCGGACGAACCGGAAGCAAGGAAACGGGAACGCGGGCGCGGCGGACAATGAGCATTGGGGTGAGTGTAGCAGCGCGAATGCCACGCCGTCGATCGTAGCTAAGATTGAGCGGCGGAAGGCTGCTTGACAAAAACGTTTTTGTACAGTCTTCACTTTTCCGCTTTCCATCGCTTTTGGACAAGCACTCCGATCAAAGTCGCTGTCGTACTGTCGTCTCCGCAATTCCTCCGGGTTTTCAGAAGGATTTTGAGTTTTGGCATCAGACGTGCGGTTAATGATTTCTCTCTCTTGGAACCTCAGTCCTTTGACACACCGTCCTCATGACCGCTCTTCCCGAATCCCTGCTTGCCGAGTTGCGCGTCCTGCTTGGCGCTCAACATGTGATCGATGGTGGTGAGGCGTTGGAGGGGCTCTCGAAGGATTTCTTCTGGTATTCCCCGGTCCTGCAGCGCCAGTTGAATGACAAGCGGGCCGACCTGGCGGTCCGCCCGGGTTCGATCGACGAGTTGCGGGCGGTCATCAAGGCCTGCTTTCGACTCGGGGTGCCGATTGTGCCACGGGGTGCGGGCACGGGGAACTACGGCCAGTGCGTTCCGCTTTATGGCGGCGTGGTCGTCGACTTCGCCCGACTCGATCGCATCCACTCGGTGGACGGCGGGGTGGTGCGGGCCGAGGCGGGAGCGCGGCTCGGGGCGATTGAGACCGTGGCCCGGGCGGCGGGGTGGGAGTTGCGGTGCATTCCGTCGACGTGGGTCAAGAGCACGATTGGAGGCTTCTTCTGCGGCGGATCCGGTGGCATCGGATCCATCACCTGGGGCGGCATCAACGCCGGTGACAACGTCAAGTCGGTCACGCTGATGACCTGCGAGGAGGAGCCGCGGCTGATTCGACTGGAGGAGCGCGACTCGATCCGGGCGCTCCACACCTACGGCACCACGGGTTTCATGGTCGAGGTCGAGATGCGACTCGCGCCCAAAGCCGACTATGAGCAGCTGATCCTCAGTTCGTCCGACTGGGATCGCCTCTTGGATTGGAGCGACGGCGCGGCTCGGAACGACGGTTGGCACAAGCGGCTCGTCACCCAGTTTGAGTGGCCCATTCCCTCGTACTTCAAGCCGCTGGCGAAGCATCTCAAGACCGGCGAGCACGTCTCCTTTCTCCTCGTGGCTCGCGATCAGGCGGATGCGGTGGTCGCCTCGGCCGCGGCGGCGGGACTGGCCTGCGTCTACCGTCAGCCGCTGTCGGATCCGCCGAGACCTCCCTTCATCACGGACTACACGTGGAATCACACCACGCTGTGGGCGCTGAAGACCGATCCCTCCATCACCTACCTCCAGTCCGGATTCGGGACCAATTTCCGTGAGCAGTTCGCGGAACTGCACCGCCGTTTTCCCGGTGAGATCCTCTTCCACCTCGAGTGGATGGCGGGTGGCATCAAGTTCGTGGCGGGCGGCGCCGGTGGTTCGAGCGGTGGCGGCAGCCACGTCGTCGTCGGAGGGATTCCGTTGGTCTTTTTCAAGTCGGAAGAACGCCTGCAGGAGATCATCCGGGTTTGCGGTGAGATCGGAGTGGGTATCGCCAATCCCCACACCTTCTTCTTGGAGGAGGGAGGGCGGCATCCGAACATCGCGGAGAAGCGGGCGTTGAAGGCCGAAGTGGACCCCGCCGGGCTGCTGAACCCGGGGAAGATGAAATCCTTCCCGCACAATCCGTTCGAGCCCGCCACCTTGAGGTGACGTCTCAGCACGAAAGTCGAGGGATGAACGCTGCTCCCCTAGTTGCGATCCGCGGGCTGCAAAAGCGCTTTGGCGCGGGTCCCCTCGTGCTGGATGGCATCAACTTGGAAGTGGGCCAGGGGGAGTTCGTCAGTTTCATCGGACCCAGCGGCTGCGGCAAGTCGACCCTCCTTCGTCTGATTGCGGGCCTCACGTCCGCGAGTGACGGCCTGATCACGGTCGATGGAACGCCGCCCGAGAAGGCGCGGGAGAAGATGTTCTTCGTCTTTCAAGACGCCACGCTCATGCCGTGGCGCCGGGTGGCGGAGAACGTGGAGCTGCCGCTGCTGCTGCGCGGGGACGCGCCCGGGCACCGCCGCGAGCGCGTCGCCCAGATGCTTGAGGTCGTGGGGCTGTCGGGTGCGGCGGAGAAGTTTCCCTGGCAGCTCTCCGGCGGAATGAGAATGCGGGTTTCGATTGCGCGGGCGCTGACCGTGGCGCCGGAGATTCTCCTGCTCGATGAACCCTTCGGGGCGCTGGACGAAATGACGCGCGACCGGCTGAACGAGGACTTGCTCGCGATTCGCAGCCGCAACTCCTTCACGGGTTTCTTCGTCACGCACTCGGTTGCCGAGGCGGTCTTCCTTTCCTCGCGGATCGTGGTGCTGGGGGTGAATCCCGGTCGCGTCACGGCGGTGATTGATGTTCCGTTTCCCTACCCGCGGCAGTCGGAATTGCGGGAGACCCCGGCGTTCCTGCGTCTGCTGGCCACGACCGCGCATGCCCTGCGCGCCGTTCGTTCCTGAGCGAATGAGCCCCTCACTCCGATCCCGTCTCGCCGCCTACCTGCTGCCCGCAGCCACTGCGGCGGCGCTGATCGTCCTCTGGTACGTGCTCAAGGCGGTCTTTCAGGTGCCGTCCTTCGTTCTCCCGGCTCCCCACGAGATTCTCGTGGCCGCGTGGGAGGAGCGGTCGTTTCTCTGGCCGGCGGCGCTCGTCACCGTCCGCGGCGCGCTGCTTGGGTTTTCCGCCGCGGTGGGGGTCGGCTTCCTTCTGGCCATGGCGCTCGGGTTCTCGCCGCGCGTCAAGGCATCGCTCTATCCGCTGATCCTCGTGCTGCAGATGATGCCCGTCACGATCCTCGCCCCCATCTTCGTCCTGTGGCTGGGGCAGGGGCTGCCGAGCATCGTGGCGATCACCTTCATGATCGGTTTCTTCCCGGTCGTGGCGAATACCACGATGGGTTTCATCTCCGTCGACCGGAACCTCCGGGAGCTGTTCGTCATGTGCAACGCCACCCGGGCGCAGGAGGCGCGCTACCTGCGGATTCCCGGGGCCATGCCGTATTTCCTCACCGGCATGAAGATCGCCGGCACGCTGGCGCCCATCGGAGCGATCGTCGGCGATTTCCTTGCCGGCAGCGCACAGGGTGGGGTGGGGGGAATCGGCTACATGACAATCTCGTACTTCTCGCAGCTCAAGACGCCCGCTCTCTTCGCGACCGGTCTGGTCGCGTGCGTGATGGGTTTCGTCTTCGTCGGCGGGGTCAATTGGCTGCACTGGCGCCTGCTTCACTTGTGGCACGATTCAATGGTCAAAAAAGAATGACTCCCTCACGCACCCCCCGTTACGCCCAGGTCGTCCTCGGCGCGTTGGCAGCACTCGTTCTCTCCGGCTGTGGTGAGCAGCGCTCCGCGGCGCCTGGTCCCGCGCCGGCGAAGTTGGAAAAGATCATTCTGCAAACGGACTGGTACGCGCAGCCGGAGCACGGCGGATTCTACCAAGCCCTGGTCGAGGGCTATTACCGCGACGTGGGTCTCGACGTGGAGATCCTGCAGGGTGGGCCCAACGCCATCCCCACCCAGAAGGTGGCGCTCGGGACCGCGCAGTTTGCCGTGGGACGCACGGACGAGTTAATCATCGCCGCGGGCCGAGGCATCCCCGTGGTCGCGTTGGCGGCGCTCATGCAGCGCGATCCCCAAGGCGTGATGTTTCATCCGGAGTCCGGCATCCGAGACTTCAAGGACCTTGACGGTCGCAACGTGATGGCGGTGCCCGGGGCGGCTTGGCTGACGCTCGTCCAGCTCAAGTTCGGGATCAAGCTTTCGGTCACGCCGCTCGACTTCGGACTGAGCCGGTTCCTCGCCGACAAGCGTCTCGTCCAGCAGTGCTTCGTCACGAACGAGCCCTTTTACATCCGCCAGCAAGGCGTTGATGTCGGGGTCCTCCTCCTGTCCGAGGCCGGCATTGACCCTTACCGCATCTGGTTCACGAGCCGCGACTACGCGGCGCGGCACCCGGAGGTGGTGCGCGCCTTCACGGCGGCGTCGATCCGTGGCTGGCGCGAGTACATCGACGGCGATCGCCAAGACGCCGACCTGCGGATCAGCCAGCTGAACCAAAAGATGACGCCCGAGTTCATCGCCTTCAGCGTGGATGCGATGCGAGCCAATCGGCTCGTGCACGGTGATCCGGCGAAGGGAGAACTCCTCGGCCGGATCGACCCGGCGCGCCTCGGCGCGGAGATCCAACGGCTGTCCGCGATCGGCGTGCTGGACCGTGCCGTGGCGCTCGCCGACGTCTTCGATGAGAAATTCCTGCCGGAGGACGTGAGGGCGGTTCGGGAGGGCAAGTGATCGCGACCGCCGTCGTCGTCTTCTCCTCACCGCTTCCCAACCCATCCCGTTCGTCGGCTTACCCCCGGTTCACTTGCGCCGCGCACCGCCCCCGCCATGGCCCGCCATCCGGTCCTGAAACTCAGCGATCTGCCTCCTGGCTCGCGTAAAATCGTGAAGGTGGCGGGGATTGAGATCGGCCTCTTCAACGTGGCCGGCCAGGTCCACGCCTACCGCAACGTCTGCCCGCATGGCGGTGCGCCCGTCTGCGTCGGGAAGGTGACCGGCACCACCTTGCCCTCGCGGGTCTACGAGTACGACTACGGGCTCGACGGCTGCATCCTGCGCTGTCCGTGGCACGGCTGGGAGTTTGATCTCCGCACCGGAGAACACCTCGTGGATCCTGAGACGAGGCTGAAGAAGATTCGCGTCGAGTCCGACGGCGACCCGGCGACCGGCACCGAGAATCTGGATCGGTTTCCGGTCGAGTCGGAGGGAGACTTCCTCTGCGTCGTGCTGCCCGGAGCCCCTGGCGGAAAGCAACCCTGACCCTGATCCCCATGCCGGACGATACCCCATCCGTCTCCGCTCGACCGAGCATCATCGACACCGATGTGCACAATGCCTTCGCGGATGTGCGCGCGGAACTTAAACCCTATTTGTCGCGGGCCTGGCAGGCCTATGCTGACCACCACGGGATCGTGATGCCGGGAACCGGCTACAACTCGTCAGTCGGTGTACAGCGACAGGACGCGCGCACCCCCTCCGGAGGCATGGCCGGCAGTGATCCCGACTTCATGATCGCCGACCACCTCGATCGCTTCGGGATCGACTTCGCGATCCTGACCGGATCGCACGTGCTCGGGATTTCCGTGCACACGGATCCCGACTGGGGCAATGCGCTCGCGACGGCCTACAATCGCAATCTCGCTGACCGTTGGCTCAGTCGGTCGCCGCGCTTTCGCGGCTCGATCGTGGTGAACCACTCGGACCCTGAGGCCGCCGCACGCGAAATCCGGCGCTGTGCACCCGACAAACGTTTTGTCCAGGTGTTGATGGCGAGTGGTTCGTCCCGGTTGTTCGGGCAGCGCTTCTTTCATCCGATCTTCGAGGCCGCGTGCGAGTTCAACCTGCCGGTGGCAGTGCATCCCGGAACGGAGGGGGCCGGCACTGCTGGCCCGCCGACGCCGGCGGGGCCTCCGACCCGATACTTTGAATGGCACAATATCGTCCCGCTGAATTTCATGGGACACGTCAACTCGCTCGTCTGCGAGGGTGCCTTCGAGAAGTTCCCCCCGCTGAAGTTCGTCGCCGTCGAGGGAGGCCTCGCGTGGCTGCCCCAGCTGATGTGGCGGATGGACAAGAACTACAAGGCGCTGCGTTCCGAGGTGCCGTGGCTGCGTCAGCTTCCCAGCCAGTACATCCGCGATCATGTCTTCGTGACGACGCAGCCCGTCGAGGAACCGGAGCAGCCCCAGCACTTCCTGCAGATCCTCGAGATGATCAACGCGCCGGGCAACGTCATGTATTCCAGCGATTATCCCCACTGGGACTTTGATAATCCGCGGATGACCCTCCAGTTCCTACCGAAGGAATGGAAACAGCGCATCTTTCATGACAGTGCTGCCACGCTCTACGGCTTGACCGACCCAGCGGCTTCAGGGTCCGCGTCGAGGCCGTCCCCGTCGCCGTGATTTCCCATGAAAACCGTCCCCAAGCTCCGCGGATCCTCGCTGCGTCTCAACCTTATCGCCCTCATCCTTCTCACGCTGCCGATCGCTGCTCCCGATGGCACGGCCGCGGGAGCCACGGGTGCTGCTCCCCCGACCGATGACGTGGTTCGCATCGTGGCTGGCCTCTGGGAGCCGCTGACCGACGAGATGGGCGGGAAGTGGCTTCCCGCCTCCGGCTTTGCGGGCGGTGACACGATGAGTCGTCCGGGTCTCAAGATTGAGACCACCCGGATCCCCTCCGTGTATTGCTCGGAGCGGTTTGGCATGACCCGTTTCGTACGGGAGGTTTCGAACGGCAGGTACACGGTTAAGCTGCACTTTGCGATCACCTATGAAGGAATCGATGGACCCAGCCAATGCGTGTTCAGCTACGATGTTGAGGGTGTCGCCGTCAACGACTTCGATCTCTACGCCAAGGCCGGTGGCGTGCAAAAGGCCTACGTCGAGACCGTTCCGGTGGAGGTCCGCGATGGCGAGTTGACCATCACCTTCGCGAGTCAGTCCGGGAACTCGGCGATCAGCGCCATCGAGATCATCCGTCGGCCCTGACCCATGAACGCGGCACGTCTACCGTCGTTTGGGAAATTCCTCGTCGGGCGTTTTCGTCGATTCAGATCGCGCTCTGGCTCGAACCCTTCGCCCACCGCGTTTGCTCGACGGACGATTTTCATCGGGTCGACGCTCATGCGCCAGCTCTCCATGACGGTCTCGATCGCTGGGGGTTCATCGGGGTTGCGAGCGTGCGCCCTCGCTCTGGCCTTGACGCTGCCCTCTCTGGTGCGAGGCGCCAACGTCCCCGAGTTGCCGCTTCATGCTGACCGGGCTTCGACTCTCGATCTTGCGGTCACGGGCCTGCTCGCCGGCGCTGAGCCTGGAGTCACGCGTTACGTTCGCTGGGCTGATGTCGCTCGGTTGCCGCAGGCGAAACTCCAGCTCACGGGCGAATTCGGTCCGGGCGAGCAGGAGGTGACGGTGGTCTTCCTTTCCGATCTCTGGGCGGCGCTGCCCGTCCTTCCGGATGCTGACACGCTGCTGGCGACGTGCACCGATGGCTACGCCGGGGTCTATCCGACCACGTTCATCCGCGACTACCGGCCGTTCCTGATCCTCGAAATCAACGGACAGGGGCCGGGAAATTGGCCCCCGCCCGGACTTCGGTTCAACCCGGGTCCCTACGTAATCAGCGTGGCCGCCTCGATCGTTCCGGCCGTCGCGGACCTGATCGATGTGGGTCACAAGCGACCGTGGGGGGTGACGACCCTCAACTTCGCCCCCGCCGAGCGTGCGTTCGGCGCGCTTTATCGCGGACCATGGTCAGCGCCGGCCGAGTTGGTGAGCCAGGGACGCGAGATTTGGATCCATTCCTGCACCAGCTGTCATCGCGGACCTGAGGATACCTTCGGTGGAACGAAAGGTGACCGTCCTTTCGCGGCGCTGGCCGCGCTGGCCCGTTACGCTCCGGACTATTTCCGACGGTATGTCACGAATCCGAAGGGAATGGTGCCGACCGCCAAGATGGAGGCACATCCGCACTATACGACGGCTCAGCTGGACGCGTTGGTGGCGTTCGTTTCGCTGGGCGCGCCTCCCTGAGAAGTCCCGGCTTGAGGAGCGCGGCCGTTGCGCGTGGCGACATCCTGGCCGGACCGGCACCACAGCCCTCTGAGCCTACATCTTGCCGATCTGGCCCACGGTGAGACCACCGTCGACGACGATGACCTGCCCGGTGATGTAGGCGGCGGCGGGTGAGAGCAGGAATGCGGTCGGACCGGCGCAGTCCTCCGCCTCGCCGATCCGGGCGAGGAAGATCTTCTTCTCGTAGTGGTGGCGTTTCTCGTGCTGCTCGTCGATCCACTTGGTCAGCGGCGTGCGAATCAGGCCGGGGGCCATGCCGTTGACGCGGATGCGATGAGGCGCCAGCGCCTGCGCGAGCGTGCGCGTCATCATCACGAGCGCGCCCTTCGACGTGTCATAGGCGGTGGATTCGTCCTCGGACTGGAAACCATTCGTCGAGGAAACGATCACGACGGCGCCGGGCCGCTGGCGCGCGACGAGTTCGCGGGCGAAGGCTTGCACGGTGAAGTAGGCGGCGCGGACGTTCAGGTTCATGGTGCGCTTCCATTCGGCGGCACCCATGCTGAGGAAGTCGCGATCGAAGAAGCTGCCCGCGTTGCAGACCAGCAGGTCGAGTTGCGGCTTGGCCGCGAACGCGCCGGCGATGAGCTTTGACGGGGTATCCGGATCGAGCAGGTTGCCGGCGACGAAGCCGCTGTCAGCGGGAAGGTCCGGCGGGCGCGACGTGTTGCCATGAAAGACGACCTCGGCCCCGGCTTCGCGGAGTCCTTGGGCGATGGCGAGACCGATGCCCTTGGAGGATCCGGTGACGAGGCCCGCGCTGCCGGCGAGCGAGAAGGTTTTCATGGGGAGAGGTGGGAGAGGCTTAGGGAGCGGAGTCGGAGTGCGCTCCTTCGGCAGCGCTGGACTAGGACGAAAGCCAGCCCACGCAAACGCACAGCGTCAGCAGGGTCGCGGCTGGGAGCGACTTCTTCGCCGGGTCGCCGACGCGGACGTGCATCACGACGGCCGCCAGCATGAACAGGGCGAGAACGAGGGCCGCCGGCCGGGTGAGGTCCTTCATCCAGACGCCGGCCAGAAGGGCCACTGCGGTGGTGACCTTCAGCACCCCGACGGCGGTCATCACAACCGGACCAAGCCCGTACACGGCGAACTCCTCTCGGAGGGTGGCGGAGTTGCCGCCTCGCCAGGGGCTGGGCTGGCTGCGACGGAGGAGCCAAACATTGAGGATGCTGAGAGCGATGACCACTTGGACAGCGAGGAGGACGGAGTGCATGGCTGGGGGTTGGGTTGACGGCTGAAGCCCGTTCAGAAAGCCGCGGAAAACCGGAGCGCGAAGAGAAACGCGAGGATGCCGGTCAGCAGGAAATAGATCACCGATGGCAGCGTGGGGAGCAAGCCGTCTTTGACCCGGCGGCGTGCCACGATGGCCGCCACCATGACAAGGGTGAGGCCGGCTGAGGCGAGAAGCCCGACACCGGGAACGGCGAGACCCACGAGCACGCCGACGGCTCCCGCAATCTCCAGTGCGCCGACCAAGGTCCGAAGACGCGCGAGCCCGAAGCGTTCAAACTCGGCTTTCATCCAGCGGGAGGTGAGGCAACTCACCCCATAGGCGAGGAACGAAGCGCCCACGAACACCGCCAAGGGAGTCAGCACGAGCACGCGGAGGCCTTGGTGTCGGGGGGTGTCACGCGGTGAGGCGCAGCGGTGTTCGGCTGAGTTTCAAGTCGGCTCATCATCGGTGTACAAGGGTGCGCTGACAAACGAATCGAGCCCCTCTCCACAGTGATTAGGCTGCCGTCGACCGTGAGTCGAGCCGGGAGCGGTGCGTCATCCAATCTCCCGCAGCCCCGGTCATCGATCCATCTCGGCAGGGCCGGGAGGAGTGGCCCTCGTCACGCATGGCGAGCCCCCCGGGCGCCGTGGTGCCGTGTCCGGCGGGCCCGGCCTTCCGTCAGCTCAGTCCGCCGTGACGCGGACCAGTAAAGCTTCATACTGACCCGGCGTGCCGAGGCGGAGGCGCTGGCCGTCCCGCGCATAGCGGCGGACCTGGGTGGTGCCGAGGTAGTCGGCTTGGTTGCTGGCGACGACGGTGACGCTGAGGAGTCCCTCCGCGGGTTCAGTGCGGAATGGTCCGGTGTAGGCGAAGTAGGACGCGGCGCGCTCGGCCGGAGACAGCGCTTCATCCGGATTGGCGAGTTGGATGAATGCGATCCCTGAGGCGTCGAACAGCGCGTAGCCGTAAGGGGACGAGCCCCTTGGTTCGCTGACGTTGCCGTGCTTGTCCCAAACGCGGAACCGTTCGAGCTTCCAGGTTCCGATCAGGTCGTTCGCGCGGGCGTCGTTCATGGCGTTTGCGTCAGTCGTTCCGCGAGGGCACGAATGTGCCGGTCATCGGTGCCGCAGCAGCCGCCGAGGAGGGCGAGTCCGAAGTCTCGCTGCAGGTCGATCATGGCTTGGGCGAAGCGGGCGGGCTCCTCCTCGACGAGGTGATCAAGTCCGTCGAGGGCCTCCGGTGAGAGGGCGGCGGTGTTGCCGAGGGCGCCGAGGAGGCGCGCGCGGACCGCCGACGGGGCTTGGTTTTCCGAAGCCAGGGCGGAGCGGACAAATTGGGGGTGAGTACAGTTGATCAGGTACGCGGTCGGTGACGGCTCCGCGCGCGCATCGATCCGGGCGAACGCCTCCCCAAGCGGGGTGCCGTCCAGAAGGGTCCCGTCGGGACGGATGACGAAGCTCAGCAGGTAGGGTCGCCCGGTGGCGGCGAGCGCGACGGCCATTCCCACTGCTTCGCTCACCGCAGGCAGCGTGATCCCGAGGAGGAAGTCAGCGCCGGCGTCGGCGAGTTGATTCGCCTGCCACGCGTGGAAGCCACGAACGTCTGCCTCGGAGAGCGCCTGCTCGGGCCGGTAGGCGTCGCCGCGTGGGCCGATCAGTCCGCCGACGAGCAGGCTCGCAGCGTAGTCGCTGGTTTCCGCGCGCAGTTCCTGGAGAAGTCGGACGTAATCGGCGTTTACGGAGCGATGGGACTAACCGGTGGAAGCGATGTTTTCCGCGTTGGCGCGCCACGTCGCGGCAGTGAGCAGCATCGGCGGGCGGTGCGTGCGGCCGATCGCGATGTAGCCTCGGTAAAGGGAGGCCAAGGCCTCGCGCTTCAGCGGGTCGTAGACGAATGCGCTGTTCAGCAAGGTCCCGTCGAACGGAGTCGCCGGGTTGCGGCGCAGTCGCTCGATGATCGCCCCCTCGCCCAAGAGGCGTGGGGCGGAGCGGAGAAACTCCGGGAGTGCGACGGGTTGTATCATGCGGTGCGCATGGCCGGAAGACGGTGTTATGTTGCTCGTCTTCGTGGTGCGTGTCGATGCTTGGGCTGCTTCGGCTGTCCGACCGGAACTCGGAGCGTGAGCATGGAGTATGACTTCGGAAGAGCGTTTGCGGAACGCTTGGGGTTGCTTCCCGTAGCGTTTGATTGCCTAGTGATTGGCCAGCGCCGGTCGGCGTCAGGCCGTGCCGGAACTCCCCTCCATGCTGCTTGCCGATCCCATCGGTTTCAACCTCCGAGCCTTCCCACCGAGTGCGTGGGGCCTGCGTTTGGGGCGATGCCTCGCTTCGCTTGGAGTGGTGGCCGTCTTCGCGACCGTGGGGCGCGGGCAGGAACTCCGGGTCGAGTCGCCGCAACCGTGGCAGGTGATCCAGCGCAGCGACGCCGGCGGATCAGGGGAGTCCGGACACGGCTCGCGTGGCTCTGCACGGGTCCGCGTGATGCTCGTCGGCGTGGACTCAGCGGCGCAGCCTGTGACTTGGGAGGCGCGGGTACGAGCAGCCTCGGCGGAGGGAGCGCGGCTTTCCCCCGAGCCTTGGCGAGACCTGACTCTTGCGGGCGTGCGGGAGTCGCCGGCGCAACCCGGGACGGTTGTTGCCGATGTCGTGGTGCCAGCCGGTGGGTGGTATCGCTTGGAGGTGCGGGAGCGAGGGCGGGACGGGACGATCCGGCGCGAGGCGGCGGTCGAGCCGTTCGGCGTCGGGGAGGTCTTCCTCGTCGCCGGTCAGAGCTACGCCACCAACACCAACGACGAACGCCTGAGCGTCACGGACGCACGGCAGCGCGTGGCGGCGTACGATGTTGCGACGCGGACGTGGCGTTTGGCCGACGATCCGCAGCCGGCGGGGGATCGCAGCGAGCACGGATCAATCTGGCCACCGGTCGGCGATGCGCTGGCGCGCGCCCTGGATGTCCCGATCGGTTTCGCGAACGTCGCGGTCGGTGGCACGTCCAGCGCCCAGTGGATGCCCGAGGGGCCCCTGTCGGCGCGGCTGCAGCAAGCCGGGCGCGACCTCGGCCGTTTTCGGGCGGTGCTGTGGCAGCAGGGCGAGTCGGACGTGCTGGCGGATACGCCCACGGCGGAGTACGTCAGCCGTCTCGAGCGGATTCGGGCGTCGGCCGTGGAGGCGTGGCGATTCGCTCCGCCTTGGATTTGCGCCCTGTCCACCCACCACCCGACTGTTTACCGCAAGCCGGACGCGGAGGAGCGTATCCGAATCGCCATTATGGAAGTGTGCCGGAGACCGAGCTTCGTGCTCGGGCCGGACACGGACCAGTTGCAAGGTGAGAACCGCGGCGGTCCCCAGTCGCGCCGGCATTTCTCGGCGCTGGGCCAGCGCAACGCGGCGCGTTTGTGGTCCGAGGTGCTGCTGCTCCAACTGCCAGCCACGCGTTGATCGGCAGGCAGAGCGAGCACTCAGCCCAGCCGCGCAACCACTTCCCGCGTCAAGGCCCGGAACGCCTCCGCGCCGGATGCGCTGCTGTCATGCAGCTCGATGGGCTTCGCCTCCATCGGTGCCTCGGCTAGCTTGATGTTTTCGGGAATCACCGTCTCGAAGAAATGCAGCCGCTTGAACTCCTTGTCGGTGCGCAGTCGCTCCATCGTCTCGGCGTGGTAGCGGATCCAGCCGCGGACGCGGGTGAAGATGACGCCGAGGCAGGTGATCTTGAATTCCAGCTCCCGCTTGAGGTAACCGAGACGATCCTGAAGGAGCCTCAATCCAAGCGTGGAGAGGTAGTCCGGCTGCATCGGGATCAAGTACGCGTCGCTTGCGTACAAGGCGTTCTGAGTCGCCGTCATGAGATTCGGCGGACAGTCGCATAGAATGACGTCGTACTCGTCACGGACCTTGGCGATCTTGCGGGCGAAGATGCGCTCGCGGCCCGGCCGGGCCGCGAGATCGAGGTCGATGAACGTGAGGGCGAGGTGCGAGGGGATGAGATCGAGGCCCGGCACCTCGGGGAGCACGTTGTGGATGATGCAGTCCGCCAGCTTGCGCGGCTCGCCACGCTCTTTCCGTCCGCGAACCTCCAGCACGTCCGCCATCGTCCCGTGTTCAGCGGACCATTTGTCCCACGCGGATTCGCTCATCACGGAGAGCGAGGCGTTGGTTTGCGAATCGAAGTCCACCAGCAGAACCCGCTTTCCGTGGTCCCGCGCGAGATGCGTGGCAAGATTGACCGCGCACGTCGTCTTGCCGACGCCTCCCTTCATGTTGAGAAGGGAGATGATTTTGGCCTTGGGCATGAGGTTGAGGTAGAGGCATTCACGCTTGACGTCGAGCGTGGCCTTGCCGCCCGCAGTCACGTTTCCGTCACGTTCACTCGGGCGGTTCGGCGGAGTGGGAGGTGCGGTTCGGGCTCCTTGCCGCGAGTCCTGCGCCGGGGTCGGTGCCTGAGCCTGCGCCATCCGACGCCACCGTTACCGGACCGCGAGGCGCGCGTGGCCGGGGCCGCTCCGTTTGCGCTTCCCGAGGCTGGGCGGGCGCGGCGGTCCGCTCACACCACGGGGCCGCGCCAGCCGGCTCCGTCAGCGTCCGGAGGCACCGAGGCGCGCGGTGACGACCTCGCGGGTGCGCTTGAGGATGAAGTGCGCGACCCCCGGCTCGGAGGGATCCCAGCAGAAGGCCTGACCCTCGACGGGAAGCGGGATCGTAGTGACCCACTGAAGGACGGAACCGGCTTCCGGGAATGCCAGCACGTAGAGTTCCGGCGCGTCGTGGCCGGTCAGGTAGAGACGTCCGTCCGAGCCGACGGCACCGCCGGACATGCTGTAGCCGCCGACGCCGAGCCGGGCAATGAGGTCGGGTGGCAGGGTCCAGCCGCCCGTCTGTCGCCATTGGTCGTCGAATTCGACGATCCGGCTCCACCCGGGCCCGCGTCCCGGCTCGCCCCCGCGGCGGCCGTAGTGAACGAACGCGGCGATCCAGCGGCCGTCGCGGCGATCGATCCCGGTCAGGGAGCCATCCGTGCGCCCCAGTGGATGGGAGCCGATGTGCCGGAGGGTCCCCGTGTCCCAGATCTCGACGGAGGACACGTGGGGCACCCCGGGGAAATTGGAATGGGCGCAGTAGAGACGCCCCTCGAAGACGATGCCGGCGTTCAGATGGGTGAGAGGTTGCCCTTCCGGACATTCCCAGCCGGCCATGCGCTCGCCGCCGTCGCGGCGGTACTTGCCGAGGGCGTGGTTCGGGATCACGTAGAGAAACTCGGGGTCAGCGGCCACCCCCTGACGTGCCTCGGGCGCCGGAAACCGACGAGCCACGGAGAATTCGAGATCGGCGGCGGGGGAGGACCCGGCCGGGCTGGCCACGGCAGCCGTCCCAAGCAGGAGGAAGAAGCTCAGAGCGAGCACGTTCAGGGAGTCGGTCCGGGCTGCATGGAGCACGCGCCGAGGGCGCCCTGAGATCAGCGCCCGGCGGCGGGTTCGCTGAAGGCGAGGGCTTGGCCGCGCGCGGGGTCCCGGGCGGCGGTGATTGCGTCGACGCGCCCGCTCAGGGCGAGGGCGAGGAGTGGGTAGGCGGTGCCGCTGTAGGTGACGAAGTGGCCGCGGTCGGTGTTCAGCGAACGGGTCCACCAGCGGCCCGACTCGCGCTGGTTGCGTTCCAGCCATGCCACGCCGCGCTGCAGGCGGGGGTCGTCGGCGGGGACGCCCGATTCGCGCAGAACGACGATCGCGAGGCCGGTTTGATGGCCGTCGCTGGGCGGCCGGGCGAAGTCGGGTTCCGAGCGCAAGCGCTCCGCTCGGGAACCATCACCCCACGCTTCCGGTGCGGCGAAGCTCCGGATCGACCAACCGCCGTCGGGCTGCTGCTGACTCCAGATCCGTTCGGCCAAGCGCTGCCGCCGATCCGCGGGCAGCAGGTCCGGCATCCGCGCGGCCGCCCACAGCAGCAGCGTGCCGCCGTAGTCGTGCGGAGGCGGGGTGGTGCGGAGGAACTCGCGCAGCTTGGCGAGGCCGGCCCGAGCCTGTGAGCTGGCGGACGCCTCCCACGCGGGCACCGCAGCGACGGCCATGGCGGCTTGGGTGGCGAGATGGAAGCCATCCGATTCCAGCGGCGGCCAGCAACCCGGATTGTACCAGTCGCCGCCCGGAAGCTGAATCGCGAACATCAACTCGAGCGCCTCGGCCGTCTCCGCCGAGAGGCGACCGCTGACCCAACGATCCCACTCGGCGAGGCCGGCGGCGATGTAGACGACCTCGCCGGAGCGCGTGCCCTTGCCGAACTGCTCGCGCGGCGTGCCTTGGCGGGCCCGGAGTTGCTCGACGAAGACGTTGCGGATCTCGTCGCGCGGGCGGCCAAGGGTGGCGGAGAGCGCTGGGCGGGTGACGAGGTAGGTGCCGGTGGTGTGGCAGGAAACGCAGCTCTTCGACCGCGCCCAGGCGAGGGCGCCGCGATCGAGGAAGTGTTCCGCCGCCTCGGCCGACCACGCGGCGCGCACGGGCTCATCCGCGACGAACTCCGGCACCACGATGTCGCCATGCCGATACTGCGGAGACGGGGCCTTGGGCTCCGGGTAGGCGTCAGCCCGCAGCGAGGTTGGGGCGGCCGCGAGCGCCAGGAGCAGACCGAAGCGCGCAAACGACGCAGGGAGCCGGCGGATCGGAGACACGCTCATGATGCGAGAGGGGACGAAGTCGGGAGCCGGACGCTCGGCATCCGGATTCGGAGCGCCGGCATCATTGACCGATGGGGAGTTGGGCGGCAAGCCCCGAGCGGACTGGGCAGGGACCGGCCAGCGCATCCCGCTTTGCGGAGGCCCGGTGTCCCTTCAGCGAAGCTGGGCTCGAAGGGGCTGCCGCCCGTAGCGTCCCGAGAGATCGCCGGTGACGGGTGGCGATCCCCGGTTCCCCCATGGTTTGCTCTTGCGGTGACCCGCAGTGGGAGCAGCGTCTGGATGAGTGAAGGCGATAGGCAGACTGCTGCTCGCAGCAGGCACGGGACTGATCATGACCGGGCTGGCCTCGGCGGAAATCGTCGACGTAGGCACCCGCCGCGAGCTCTTCGTCGACAACCTCCTGATCGACCGTTTGTCCGACCTGACGGTGCAGTCGCACGAGCCGCGTCCTGCGGGCGTCGCCGTTCGCTACGATCTGCCGCACGAGGATCCGCTTGCCTGCTTCTACACCACGATCCTCAAGGACGGCGACCGGTTCCGCATGTACTACCGGGGGGCGAGACCGGCGGAGCATCACTCGATGACCTGCTATGCCGAGAGCGAGGATGGCATCGTCTGGGTAAAGCCGGAACTCGGTCTCGTGGAGGTTAACGGATCGACGCGTAACAACGTGATTCTCTTCGAGGGGGACACTTTCTGTCCGTTCATCGATGACCGTCCCGGCGTGCCGGCGGAGGAGCGGTACAAGGCGAACATCGAGGTGAAGGAAGGTCTGGTGGGGTTGGTGTCTTCCGACGGCATTCGCTGGCGTCGGTTGCCGGGAATACTTGTGCCGCGCAGCCTTCCGAATCACTTCGACTCGCAGAACGTGATCTTCTGGTCGGGCGCCGAGGGCCGCTACGTGCTGCTGGCCCGGTACATGGCCGGAGGCGACAGTGAACGCGCCGGCGGGATACGGGCCACGGCGCGCGCGACCTCGCCGGACTTCCGGTCATGGAGTCTGCCGGTACCGATGACTTATGGCGACACCGCGTCGACCCGGCCGTCGCAGCACCTGTACGTCAACCAGACGACGCCCTACTTCCGCGCGCCCCACCTGTATCTCTCGCTGGCGGCGCGTTTCCAGCGCGGCCGTCGCGCCCTTGGCGAAGAGCAGGCGGCCCGGCTTGGCTTGACCGCCGGTACCGGTGGGGCGGACGACATTTCGGACACGGTTCTGCTGACGAGTCGGGCGGGTTCGGCGACCTACGACTTCCTTCGGCGGGAGAGCTTCATCCGACCGGGTACCGGAGCCAGTCACTGGGTTTCGCGTTCCAACTATGCGGCGCTGGGAGTCGTGCCGACTGGTCCGGCCGAGATCTCGGTGTACGTGCAACGCAACTACGGACAGCGTTCCGCATTTCTCGAGCGACTGACCCTGCGGACCGACGGCTTCGCGTCGGTCCGGGCCGGCTACGGAGGCGGGGAACTGTTGACCAAGTTGCTGCGTTTCGAAGGTCGCGCCCTCGAGGTCAATCTGGCGACCAGCGCGGCGGGCAGTCTGCGAGTGGAAGTGCAGGACGCCGACGGCACTCCGATTTCGGGCTTCGCCTTGGCGGACAGCGAGGAAGTGATTGGAGACGAGATCGAGCGGATCGTGTCGTGGCGGGGAAGCCCGGACCTCGGCTCCCTGCGGGGTAGGAGCATCCGCCTGCGGTTCGTGCTCCGGGATGCGGACCTGTATTCGCTGCGCTTCCGCTAGCGCGCGTCAGGGGTTCGTGGTCGCGGCGATCCCGCGCTTCCCGACTGGCTTGAGCGAACGGCAGTTGACGGAGCAGGCTAACTAGCTAACATAGCTATATGAAGACGGCTAATGTAGCCACAGCAAAGAATCAGCTTTCGCGGCTGCTGCGCTGCGTCAAGCGGGGGGAAACGGTGGTGATCACCGAACGCAGCCAGCCGGTCGCTCAGCTCCAGCCGTTCAAGGGTGAAGGTCCCGCAGACGGGCGGTTTGAGCGGCTGTATGACGCGGGCCTTCTCACCCCTCCCGCCTCAGGGGCGCTGGATGTCGCGGGCTTCGTCGCGGCCCGCCGTCCCCGCCTGGCCGGGGACCGCAGCCTGACCGCCGCAGTCCTGCAGGAACGCGAGGATTCGCCGTGAGATTCTGGGACAGCTCTGCGCTCGTGCCGCTGCTCGTGGAGGAACCGGGTTCGGCCGGGCGCCTTCAGGAACTGAAGGCAGACCCCGCCGTCCTGGTGTGGTGGGGCACCCCGGTGGAGTGTGAGTCCGCGCTGCAACGTCGGCTGCGGGAGGGTGCGCTGAACGCGGAGGGAGCCCGGCTGGCCCGTGAGAACCTCATGCGACTTGCGGCCGCGTGGCGCGAGGTGCCCGCGTCGGCGTTCGTGCGCACGCTGGCGGTGCGGCTGCTCCGCACGCATCCCCTGCGGGCGGCTGATGCGCTGCAACTCGCGGCGGCCCTCAGCTTGGTCCAAGGAGGAGTGGCGGATCTCGTCTTTCTGACGGCCGACCTTCGGCTGGCCGACGCGGCGGAGATCGAGGGGCTCGAAGTGGGGCGCTGAACGAAAGTCCCTCGATCGGGCGAGCTCCCGGAGAGCGGGTCAGGACTTCGTGGTCGCGGCGATGCCGCGTTTCTCGAGCTGGGCCTTGAGGCTGGCGAGGTAGCGGGCGTGGCCTTCTTCATCGCGCACGGTGGAGGCGCCGAAGCAGAACGAGGCGACGGCGCGGCGGTGGCGGGGGGTGCGGTTCGTATCCGTCCAATGGATTGTGGCGCTGGAGTGGGCCACGGCGTCGCCGGGCTGCAGCTCGATCGGCACGGGGTCCAGCTTGCTCTTGTCGAAGCCGAGCAGGCCCTGGCTGAAACCGAGGACGCCGCTGGCGCCGTGCGGCTGGATGCCTTGGCGCTGGGAGCCGCGCGCGTACCACAGGCAGCCGTTCTCCTGATCGACCGGATCCAACGCGATCCAGACGCCGCAGGCGATGTCGGGTTTGCGGTTCCAGTAGAAGCCATCCTGGTGGGCCGGCGTCGCGTTGGTGTCGTAGGGCAGCTTGTCGAACCATTCCAGACCCTGCGGCACGGGGCGGTCGCCCATCAGGTGGCCCTGCACGGCGACCTGCGGGCCCTCCTGCATGAAGCGCGCGAACCACGCATCGTGCTTGTTCAGCTGCTGCATCTTGCGGAGCGTTTCCGGCTTCGAGTAATCGTCGAAGAACGCCTGGTCCTTCGGCAGGGTGGGCACCACCTCGCGGACGTAGCGGTCGAGGTTGGCCTGCAATTCCCGGAAGGACCCCGGGGAGAAAAGGCCGCGGATGACGACAAAGCCGTCGGCATCGTAGGCGCGCTTGAGGGCGTCAAGATCGAGGAGGGTGCTCATGGGGACGGGGCGAGGGGGCGGGCGAGAGGGAGGGAGGGTTGGCGGAAAGAACCTCCTCGGGGACCATTAGTGACGGACCGAGGGTTGGGCAAGGAAGTCCCGGTACGCTGCGGCGAGATCAGTCGCCTCACCGAGGGGGGCGGAATGGAGCAGCACGCCGAAACGCAGGCGGAGCGACTCACCCTTGGGCACGCGAACTGCGCTGACATCGCCCTGGTTCATGGATTTGCGCCCGAAGGGATTCGCGGCCATCAGCCCATAGGCGCGGTTGTGAAACCAGCTCCGGCGGAAGTTCGCAGGATCGGGCATGAGCGTGATGCCGACGACCCGCTCCCCGCTGCGGCCGGAGTAGTCGCACCAGTCGAACGCCCGGCCCCACGTCGCCTTCGCCGTCCGTTCGCCCGTGCTGCCCGTGAGCGTGCCGCCGTTCGTCTCCGTGAGCGGCGTGGCGACCCGCACGCCCATTCCCATCTCCTCCTGATCGCCAAAGACTAAGTCCTGCTCGCTGGCGATGATCGTGGCGTCCCAGACGAGAAGGTAGCCCGCGGGCCGCGACGCAAGTGAGAGCACGAGCCGCATCCGGCCCACGGGCGCTCCGTCGGCGCGTTCGAGGGCGCTCTCGGTCGTGAGGCTCACGACTCCGTCGCTGACCGCGGGACCGTCGGTGAAGCGCTCGTGCCGGATCGTCGCGCGGTTCCGCCAGAAGTCATGACCGCTGAGATCGCCGAAGGCCATCCAGACGCCGGGATGCATCCGATCGTGGTCGACCGGATCCTGGCCCGGGCGCGGCGGGTGGTGTCGCGTGACCGGGATGCCGCCGGGCGCGTGGAGATGAGTGACGTAAGGCCGGAGAATCCCCGGGTCGCGGTGCACGAACTCGCCGATGGGACGGCCGGCGTCCGTGAGCACCACCGATCCGTCGCCCACGGTGAAGCCGAGGGTTGACGCGAACGATGCGGGGGCGGCGAGGAGTGCGATGACCGCGGCGAGCAGTCCGCGAAGGCGAACGGAGACGAGGATCATGGGCGTAGTGGAACCGGCGGATCAGCGTGGCGGAGGGAGCGGAAGACGGGTCATGCAGCGGGCGGTCGAAGCAAGTCGAGGCGGCCGCGGACCGGTGGGCAGGAGACGACGCGCGGTCGGGCCGGCGCGGTCGGCGCTACAGGCGGCGGTGCGGTCGCGGGGTGGGCGGTGCACGGGACGTTCGGGCTGGCGGCGGGACGATGCGGCGGCCGGGTCCGGCGGTTGCTCAGTCCTCCATCTTGGTCCGGCTGGTGTCGGGCGCCCACACGATCGCGATCATCCCGAGGGCGTAGATGAGCGCCGCGTACGTGCCGATCACCGGGTAGCTTCCACCGGTCATGGAAAAGAGGATACCGGCCGCGAGCACGCCGAAGGCGGTGGCAAATCGCCCGGTGTTCATGGCCAGTCCGGCGCCGGTGGCGCGCACCCGCGTGGGGAACAACTCGGGCAGGTACAGGGCGAGCCAGCCGAAGAAGAGGGTGGCGACGAAGCCCTGGGCAAAGACCACGGGCAGGAAACTTGGTCGCAGCGGCGCGGTGAGTTGGAACATCGCGATCGTCAGGAGGGTGGTGCCGAGCGCGATGAGGAAGTAAGAGGTGCGCCGCCCCAGCCAGGCGGCCACCTGAGCCCCGGTGAAGCTGCCGAGCGTCGCGCCCAGCGCCCACCAGCCTTGCACGATGGCCTTGTAACCTGGGTGTTCGGCCGAGGCGACCTTGTCGGCCCACGGAATCGTCCACTTGCTCGCGGCCCATGCGCCCACGAGCGGGATCGCCGCGAGCGCGATGCCCACAAGGGTGGGCCGGAGGAGCGGCGGACGGAAGAGTTCGCGCAGACCCCCGGATTTTCCGGGTGAGGATGGGGGTGTGGGAGTGCCGACTCCGCCGGCGCCCGGCGACGGGCGGGCGCGGCGGGCGAGCCACGCCGGGGACTCGGGCAGCAGGAGAATCACCAGCAAGCCAAGGAGCGCCGGCAGGGCGGACACCCAGAAGATCCACCGCCATGAGGTCGGAGTGATCGGGAACAGGTGGACGAATTGGGACAGCAGGAGGATGCCGACGTTGATGCCCGCTCCCATCACCCCGGCGACGACCGGTCGCGAAGCCCTGGTCCAGCACTCGGAGACCAACACGACGCCGTTGGGCCACATGCCGCCGACGCCCAGACCAACCAAGAAGCGCAGCACCAGCATCTGCTCCTGCGTCTGGACGAAACCTCCCAATCCGGCGAAGAACGAATAGCACACAATACTGATGCCCATCGCGCGCGTGCGGCCAAGGCGGTCGCCCAGACTGCCGAGCAGCAAGCCACCGATCGCCGCTCCCAGCATCAGGATCGCCGTGTAGCGCGCGAACCAGTAGCCACCCAGAGCCTGCGTGTAGCCGTCGCCCATCAGGCTTTGTGAGACCGAGAGCGAGGCGACGGGCATCAGGCCCAGCCCGAATCCGACGAAGGCGAGCCCGGCGAAGGCGGCGGTCAGCACCGCCCAGCGCTCGCGGCGGGTCAGGGGAGAAGCGGCGGGAGCGGGTGAAGTCATGTTCGGGGGGCGGACCGGGCGTTGGGTGGCGAGGCCTAGGTGGGCAGGACGAACGGAGCGCGGTACGCGCCGCGCTCAAGACGGCGCGCGGCGACGAGGAGGTCGGGGTCGCCGTCCGAGACACGGGTGACATGACCCGAGACCGGATCCGACTCGATCACGGCGCCGACGGTGAGCGGCTCGCGGTTGAAGTCGACGCCCAACCCCTCGACGCTGCGGGCGACCCGCTCGAACGCGTCGGTGGCGAAGCCGGGACTCGCGAG